>CENP01043025.1_pt1 | contig 13186 bp, 12 predicted proteins | sample 361281 | NCBI WGS metagenome assembly CENP01 (sample SAMEA2591122, study PRJEB7988) | marine metagenome | biome: marine biome (ENVO:00000447); feature: deep chlorophyll maximum layer (ENVO:xxxxxxxx); material: saline water (ENVO:00002010), including plankton (ENVO:xxxxxxxx) | depth 70 m
CTATTTTAGAAATGCTTTTGCATTAATTGGGTTTTTCATTATTGCCTGTTCAGTTGCAACAAATGATGACCCCTCTTTAGAACCAGAACTTCCTACATTTTCAAACATTGGAAAATATCAAACAGCTGTTACTCAGAGAGGTACTATACCTTTTATGGTTGTTATAAACACAGAAACCGGTGTAAGTAAAACTTATGAGTGGGATGGATGGGATAAAACATGGAAATTAGAAGAAACTGCAAATATCACTTTTAATCATTAAATAAAGAATACATGAACATTGACTTTTAATCTATTAAATAGTTCGGAATTAATGTATTACAAAAAAAAAAAAAGTTCGATGTTTTGATTTTTAAAAAATAATTTTTACATTTTTTTTTTAAGTAATTGATTATGAAAAAATTATTCCCTATTCTATTCTTACTATTTCTTGCCTGTGATAAAGAACCGCCTGATTCTGATGGTGATGGAATCATTGATAGTGAGGATCAATGTCCTGAATTAGTAGGTATTGCTTCTTATCAAGGATGTCCTGCATATACTCTTACTGTAAATACAAATCCATCTGAGGGAGGATCTGTATCTCCATCAACAGGACAACATAAACATGGAATAACTGTTTCTTTAACAGCAACTCCAGCAGCTGAATATGTGTTTAGTAGTTGGTCAGGTGATGCAACTGGATCTACAGCAACAACTTCAGTAAGTATGATGAGTAATAAATCAGTTACTGCAAACTTTGTAAAAAAGAAATACACTCTAACACTTGAAGTTGAGGGAGAGGGTGAAATCACTCAAGAAGTGATTAAGCAGGGTGCTGCGACTGATTATAATAGTGGAACGATTGTAGAGTTAACGGCTACTGGGGAAACAGGATGGGAATTTAAAGAATGGACCGGTGATCTTACGGGAACTGATAACCCTTCACAAATAACCATAGATGCAGCAAAAACAGTAAAAGCGGTGTTTGTTAAAAAACCTGTTGCTTATTTAGATGATAATGGTGTTACTATTAAAGCCAATAGTTGGGCAGAAGTAGGAGATACAGCAGAAATCGGAGGAGTTACTTATACAATTGTTGACTTAGATACTCTTAAAACTATGATTTCGGATGGAGATGATGTAAGTAAAGTTGTAATATCTAAGATTACATCACTAGCAAATTTATTTTATAAAAATAATTCTTTTAATGATGATATTTCTTCTTGGGACACTTCAAATATTACTTCCATGAATCACTTATTTAAAGAAGCAATTTCTTTTAATCAGGATATTTCAAATTGGAATGTTTCAAATGTAACTGATATGGGGCAAATGTTTTCGGAAACAACATCTTTTAATCAGGATATTTCAAATTGGGACGTTTCTAATGTTACAAATTTTTATGCAATGTTTAGACAATCAAGTTTTGATCAGCCAATAGGGTCATGGGATACCTCTAAAGGAACTGATATGAGAGAAATGTTTTACAAAACTTCATTTAATCAGGATATAGGATCTTGGGATGTTAGTAATGTTACCACAATGAATAATATGTTTTTTGACGCAGATGCATTTGATTCTGACATAAATAACTGGGATGTTTCAAGTGTTATTAATATGGAATTTATGTTTGGAAACACGGACATTTTTAATCAAGATATTAGTAATTGGAATGTTTCTAACGTCGTATCAACACAGGGAATGTTTATGAATGCTGATGGATTCAATCAAGATATTGGAACATGGGATGTTGCAAATGTTTCTAAAATGGATAATATGTTTAATCTAGCAGATGTTTTCAATCAAGATCTTTCTAAATGGTGTGTATCTAACATTACAAGTGAGCCAACTGGATTTTCAAACACTGCTTTAATAGATGCCAACAAACCGAAATGGGGTAAATGCCCAATTAATACTTCAAAAATAACTGTTACACTGTCTTCGACTTCAATATCTAGAGTTACTACTAATGGAGTAAGCACAACTACTTATAAAATTGGAACCCAAATCAATAACAATTGGAAAACATCAATTGATATTGTAAAAACAACCATTACATTATCAAATGGAGATACAGGAGAAGAAACTAATGTTGCTGGATCTCTAGATTCTGGAAGTGCAAAAGGTATTGTTTGGCAGTGGAATAATATTAAAAAAGCAACAATTACTTGGGTTTATAAACATGAAGATGTTGAATATGAAGCAAGTTATGTATATGAGGATACTTCAAACATAGCAAATGGAGATAATTCTCAAACTGGAATTACATCAAGTAATAATTAAAATATAGTTTTACTTTATAAGAGGATGTGCTTAAATTATGGGCATATCTTCTTCTTTTAATTCTGTGACTTCTAATCCACGTAAATAGGTTAAACTCAATGAAAAAACTAATTCTACTATCCAAAAGTTCAACTCATAGAATTGATTCTCTTGACCTTCTTAGAGGTTTTGCAGTTTTAGGAATTCTTATTATGAATATCACCAGTTTTTCTCAGGTTAACATCGCATACATGAACCCTACGATTGGTGCGGGTTTAGAAGGGTATAATCAATATTTTCATGCATTTAATTACATTTTTGCTGATACTAGATTTATGTCAATTTTTTCAATTTTATTTGGAGCTGGAGTAGTTTTGTTCACTAATAATGCAGAAGCAAAGGGAAAGAGAGTTGGTGCATTACATTACAAAAGAATGTTTTGGCTTTTATTGTTTGGATTGTTACATGCATATTTCATTTGGGAAGGAGATATTTTAGTTGCCTATGCCATATGTGGTTGTTTAATTTACCTTTTAAGAAAAAAAACAATTCGAGCTCTCTTAATTATGTCAATTATACTTTTTATTGTTCCTCTAACTTTTAATTTAATGACATATTATGGAATGACTGTAGAGGAACTTGAAAGCACTTTTGCTTTTTTTTATCCTTCATCTGAAGAAATTGCTAGAGAAGTTAAAATAATGCAAGGTTCGTTTCTTGAACAAATGCCAATTAGATTAGAAAATGCTATTGAGTTTCAAACTCTTGTTTTTATGATCGAAACATTTTGGCGTACGACTTCGCTCATGTTATTAGGTATGATACTGTATCGTAAAGGCATTTTGTCTGCTAATAAATCTATTAGCTATTATAGCAAAATGATTTTGGTAGGATTTGGAATAGGTTTAATAATTTCTTTAATAGGGTTAAATCAATCTTATGATTCAGGATGGCCGGGTCCTTACGTTATGAGCATCGGTGCAAATTATAAACTCATCTCAGGAGTTTTTATAGCAATAGGTTATATTGGATTTGTTATGTGGTGTTTTAAGAAAGGTGTTTTTAAAAAACTTCAAAATCGATTACAAGCTGCAGGGCGAATGGCATTCACTAACTATATTGGTATGTCTGTTATTTGTAGCTTAATTTTTAATGGTAATGGATTGGCTCTTTATGGTACGCTTGATAGATTACAACAGTTCCTTGTAGTAGTTGCTATATGGGTTTTAATTTTAATAGTTTCACCATTGGTTTTAAGAAAATATAGATATGGACCATTGGAATGGCTTTGGAGAAAGTTGACTTATTTTTTTTAAATTTAAAGACTTAAACAACTAATGAAAAAAATAATCTTAATTGCGTTATTAATTGTTTCATGTAATAATCATAACAATACTCATAATACTTTTCTGCCTGCGATTAAAGAAAATTCTGTTTCAGAAAGAATTTCAAATTTTGATTACAAATCGGAATTAACTGCTTTTTCAACAAATGGGGACTCTATTCCTGTGCTATTTGAATTTACAAAAAAAATTAAATTAGGAAGTGCAGATAATGCTAATTTATTATTTGAGATTGATCCCAAATTAGAAATACCTAATCAAGGCTATTTAATTGAAATATTTGAAAATAAAATAGAAATTAAAGCAAAAGATTCTCAAGGTTTATTTTACTCGTTTATTTCATTAAATCAAATTTTAAAAAATTCAAAATCTCAAAAAAAGAATATTCCAATAAAACATATTAAAGACTATCCTGCCTTAGATTACAGGTCAGTTCACATTGATGTTAAACATCATCTTGAAAAAAAAGAATATTATTTTGACTTAATTGATCAATTAGCATCAATTAAGATAAATGGAATCATAATTGAATTTGAGGACAAATTAGGATACGGTAGATCAAATATTGCAGCTCCTGAAGCATATTCAATAGATTTTTGGAAAGAATTAAGTGAGTATGCAATTAAGAGAAAGATTAAAATAAGTCCTTTAATTCAAGGGCTTGGTCATGCATCATTTATATTAAAACATGAAGAATTCAAACATTTAAGAGATATTCCTGAAAGTGACTGGGCTTTCAACCCATTAAAGCAAGAGACATATGATATTCAGTTTGATCTTTATAAAGATGCTTTAGGAGCAACACCATATGGACAATATCTTCATGTTGGTGGTGATGAAGTGAGAGTAATAGACAGAGATGGGAAAAAAGGATTTGAACTTAATTTATACTGGCTAAAAAAAGTATCAGAGTTTGCTGAGAAAAATAAAAGAACTCCAATATTTTGGGATGATATGTATTTAAAATATGGTGAAGTATGGAATGCTACACTAGACCCTAATATTTCTGAATCAGAAGCTAATGAACTTTGGAAATTAAAAGCACCAAAACTTAATGAATATATAGATGAATTTCCTGAAAACTGTATATACATGAGATGGAGTTATTTCAGACCTTGGGGGAAAGGAAATGTTAAATCTATTGATTGGTATAAGGAAAATAATATTAAAGTTATGGGCGCAACCGCTGGACAGACAAGATGGATTTTAATGCCTCAAGATGAGAGCAATATAAAATCTATTAAATCCTTTGCGTTGATATCAACTGAAAAAAAACTAGACGGATTATTATTGACTCTTTGGGATGATGACTCGCCTCACTTTGAGCTTTATAAAAGAGGAATTCATGCTTTTGCAGAGTATACATGGACAGGTCAAAATACAGAGATTAGTGAGTTCAAAAGTAAATTTAATTATCACTTTTTTAATAATGATAATGATCACTTGAATTTTATTGATTCGTTAGATAAGCCAGTTAGAGATTGGGCAAATTTATTTATAAAAAAGGGTAAGCATAGAAATTCAATAACCAAATCTGACGATTATTTATCATCTCATTTAATTGATCTTCCTGCTATCAATGATGAAGAATGGCTATTAAGTCATAAAGAAAAAATTGAAATCGCTAACAATCATTTAAAAAGTCTAGAAATAATTTTAAATTACATAAGAGAACTTAAATCATTGAATTTAATAAATATGTATACAATAGAAATATATGAGCAAGTAGCTAAATTGGCTCATTTTAGTTATAAATTGATGATCGAAATTAGTGATTACGCTAAAGGTTCATCTTCAATTGAAGCATTATTAAATAATGAAACGGAATTTGAATTATTAAGAAATGAATTCGAAAAGGTTTATTCTAAAACTAGAGTAATAAACAAATCAGAGAACTACATATTAGATCAAGATCATCACCGACACACTGCAAATCAATCTATTAATATGGATTGGCAATTTATTGGTGAACTTAAATTATTTGAAAAATTAAATTTAACCTATAAATAAATTTTAAAACATGAAATTTAAATTATACTATATATTATTTATTTTATTTATTGGATGTAATACAAATAATAAACAAGAATGGATTTATTTATTTGATGGTAAATCAACTAATGGATGGAGAGCATATAATGGTGAAACAATGCCTGAAAAATGGGCCGTAATTGACGGAAATTTAACATTCGCCACTGAACTTAAATTGGAAGAAGATTGGAAAGGTGGTGGAGATATCATATACTACAAAGAACAATTTGAATCTTTTGAATTATATCTAGAATGGAAACTTCCAAAAGGTGGAAACAGTGGTGTGTTTTATAATGTCCAAGAAGGGTATGAAGCGCCTTATGCAGTGTCTCCAGAATATCAATTATTAGACGATAATGGCTGGGAAGAATTAAATAATGCAACATTGGAATCATGGCAAAAAGCTGGTGCTGACTATGCTATGTATGAACCAGATCTTTCTAAAAAGAAATTAAATCCAGCTGGACAATGGAATAATTCTAGAATCGTATACACGCCGGAAAAAGCTCAATACTTTCTTAATGGAGAGTTACTATTAGAATTTGTGCCTTTTTCTGAAGACTGGTATGAAAGAAGAAATTCTGGAAAATGGGACGAATTTCCAGATTATGGGAAATATAAAAAGGGCTATATATCTTTACAAGATCATGATACCCCGATATGGTTCAAAAACATAAAAATTAAAAAATTATAATATGGCAAGTAGAAGAAATTTTATAAAAAACGCTTCACTAATTGGAGCTTTACCTTTGTTACATAACCTTGATTTTTTTAATAAATCAAAAGAAGTTATTAGAACAGCCCATATTGGCGTTGGAGGAATGGGAAAAGCAGATCTTAATGATATTGCTTCTCACAAAAAAGTAATGGTTGTTGCATTATGTGATGTTGACTCAAAAGCATTACAAGTTGCTTCTGAAGAATTTCCTGAAGCCAAAACTTTCAAGGACTACAGAAAAATGTTTAATGAATTTTCAGAAAATATTGATGCTGTAATTATCTCCACGCCAGATCATACTCATGCTCCAGCTTCAATTTTAGCGATGAACAATAATAAACATGTTTATTGTCAAAAACCTCTAACTCATCATGTTTCAGAGGCAAGGGAAATGAAGAAGTTAGCAGAGGAGAAAAATCTTGTAACTCAAATGGGTATTCAGGTTCATTCCTTTTATGACTATAAATTAGCTACACTTTTAATCCAGGCTGGTCTAATTGGCAAAGTTAGTAGAGTTAGAGCTTGGTGTCCAAAAAATTGGGGATACGATGGGCCAGAACTAACTGGACAAGATACAGTACCAGAAAACTTAAATTGGAATTTATGGTTAGGTACGGCTAAAGAAAGACCCTACAAGGACAAAATATATCATCCAGGAATGTGGAGAAAACTTGTTGACTTTGGATGTGGAACACTTGGTGATATGGGTGTTCATATTTTTGATACTCCTTACAATGCATTAAACCTAGATGTTCCACTGACAATTAAAAATAAGTGTAGAAAGCCAAATGGATTTGGATTTCCTGAAAACAATTTTGTCGAATATGAATTTCCTGGTACTGAATATACTACAGAAAAACTTACTTGGATTTGGGAGGATGGAAAAGGTTCACCATCAAATCACAAAGATTTAAAACTACCTAACAAGGATAAGCTTCCACTCCAGGGGGCAATGTTTATTGGAGAAAATGGAAAAAAACTTCTTTTACCCCATTTTATGGAATTGCCAAAATTCATTAACAATGGTAAATACGAAGAATTTAATGTTACTAAATTTGTTGAAAAGGGTGAATTAAGTGAAATTCCTGTAAGAGATTATGGTGGGGAATCGTACTTACATTATCATCAATTCATAGATACTTGCCTAGGAAACGATGAATGTTCTGCGCCCTTTTCTTATTCAGCTAGATTAACGGAAACAATTTTACTTGGTGTGATTGCAGGAAATTTTCCTGGAAAAAAATTACATTGGGACAGCAAAAATGCCAGATTTCAAGAAGAAGAAGCAAATCAATTTTTAGATTCTAAGTACAGAGCATTTTAGAAAATGAGCAACACAAGAAGATCCTTTCTTAAAAAAAGTATTACAGCTTCAGCTATAACTTTCTTAGCTCCTTCCCTTTTATCTTTTAAAAACCCTTTAAATAGATTAAATATTGCTGTCATTGGCGTTGGAGGAAGAGGTTTAGCTAATTATAGTAGAGTTTTTGAATCTGATAATATTATAGCAATGTGTGATGTAGATGATAAGATGGCTGCTAATGGATATAAAAAGATTCTAGATAAATTTCCAAATGCAAAAAAATTCAAGGATTACAGAAAAATGTTTGATAAGTTGGCTAATCAAATTGATGCTGTAATTATAAGCACACCCGATCACACTCATTTTGCACCTGCTATGACTGCAATGCAACTAGGGAAGCATGTTTACATGGAAAAGCCATTAGCACACAACGTATGGGAATGCAGAGTATTGAAGAAAGCTTCCAATTATTACAATATTGTTTCTCAAATGGGTAATCAAGGTCATACTACAAATGGAATTAGACAAATTAAAGAGTGGTATGACGCAGATGTATTAGGTCAAGTTGAAGAAGTTCATGCATGGATGGGTCAAATCAAATATGGATACTACTGGGTAAAACCTTCTTCATTTCCTGCACCTGAAGAAAAAGTTCCTGACCACCTTGATTGGAATTTGTGGTTAGGACCAAGAAAATATAGACCATTTAATTCGGCATATGCTCCTAGATCATGGAGAGGCTTTTATGATTTTGGAAATGGTCAACTTGGGGATTGGTCGTGTCACACATTAGATGGTCCATTTTGGGCTTTAGGCCTTGGTATGCCAACTGAAATTGAAGCATACGTACCAAACCCTATGACAAAAGAAAAATTTGTAGCTGAACAATCAGTTGTTACCTATAAATTTCCAAAAAGAAAGGGTAAAAAGCCAGTAACATTGAAATGGTATGAAGGAATTAAGCCAAAAATTAACCCTAAGTGGGGATTAGAAGAAATTTCAAATCATGGAATGATAATGACTGGTTCTAAAAAATCTCTAATGACTGGTGGCAGACCAAATAATCCAAAACTACTAGTAGATGAAAACGAATGGAACTATTTTAAAAATAATATGCCAGATCAAAAAATAGCTAGACTAAAATCTGGAGATGAAACTCCTGTGGAAGAATGGATTGATGGAATTAAGAATGATTTTCTACCCCTATCCAACTTTAGTTATGGTGCAGATCTGACTGAAATGGCTCTATTAGGGGTACTTGCTCAGAGGTATGGTGCAAAAATTAAATATGACTCAAAAAATATGAGGATAACTAATAATGATTTACTTAACAGCCTTTTGAAAGAAGAAATGAGAGAAGGTTGGTCCTTTAATGAAATTTAATTTTGACTTTGAAAATACTTTCTTGTTCTTAAAATAGAATTCTGTCTAATATCTTCCCAAAAAATATTTATGTCACCCTTGTGATAATCCTTTAAAAAAGATACAAATAATGATTTTGGAAATCCCATTTTAGGTGTTTTAATATATACAGCTTCATTTATAGACTCAATCACTACAGCATTTGGAAAAACTTTTTGATTTAACCAGAGAAATCCTTTATGATCATTATAATCTTTACTTACATAATCTGACCAGGTAATGGGATTTGTAACTTGAGCATCACTTAGCCATAACCTGTCAATTGTTAGGTCATATTTTTTTTCATCCTTAAGAACCTTGTAAGTATTCCAAGTTACATAACCACCGGTTTGATCAGGTTTGTTCATTAATTCTAAATCAAAAAAATCTTCTTCTGTAATTTTTGTACCTACTAGATACGCTGCTATCAATTTGTCGCTCAATTCTTTTCCATCAAAAAAATCTTTTAATAATCTTTTAGCATGACCAGCACCCTGACTATGACCTGCAATAATTATAGGCTTTCCTTTGTTAAATTTCTCGAGGAAAACTTCGAAAGATTTTTTAATATCATTATAAGCGATTTCAAATGCATCTTCTCCACCATTTTTCCAATATTTTTCTTCAAAAACTCTAAAATGAGCTTGTCTATAGTTTGGGGAATAAAGATTTGCAGAACTTAACCAAGCGGTTGATTGATATTTAATAGAAGATTGTAAAAGAATATTAGAAAACTCCTCATTGTAAATATCTGAATTCCATGATGTTTCTTTTTTGTCTTGAAATAATGTTGGGACAATAAAGAAAACATCAGCTCTTTTTAAATTTGTATTTGCTGATAAAAAATTGTTTTTTGATTCCTTTTCTGGATGAACTAGCCAATCTTCTAGGTCAGTATATGTTGGTTCTTTTGGTGGATTATATTCTTCAAAATCAAGAGAATTGTAATTTATTTGATTATTATCCTCTTTTAACAAACCACATGAATTTAAAAGAAGAAATATTAAAATAAATATTTTATTAACTTTAATACTTTGCATAATGTTTGCTTAATTTAATTAAAAAAAAACAATTGAATAATCCCATCTTTTTTATACTGATTTTATTAATAGTTTCTTGTTCAAATAATTCAATAAAACTAAATGAATTAAAAGGATCAGTTAATTTTAAAAATTCAAAGCTGACACTTAAAGAATACATTGTAGATTCTACTAATTACAATTTTAAATTTGACGTAGAAAATTACAAACTAGGGAATCAGACAGAAAAAACTCTTGTTCCAAATCTTGCAAATTCTGATAAAGGTCAACATATCCATTTCATTACAAATAATGGACCATATTCAGCTCACTATGAAAGTAAATTTGAGAAATACATTGAGAAAAATAATAGTATTATACTTGCATTTCTATCTAGATCTTATCATGAATCCATAAAAAATAAAAATGCTTATGTTTTAATGCAAACAGGTGAAAAATATAATCTTGACAAAGAGTATATTTTTTACAGTAGGCCTAAGGGTAACTACTCTGGTAGTTTCTCTGAAAAAATATTATTAGACTTTTATCTTGTTAATACTGAAATTTCTAAAGAAGGAAATAGAGTGAGAGTGACTATTAATGATCAAGAATTTATGATTTACAAATGGGCTCCGTACTACATAGAGGGCCTGCAAAAAGGTGAAGCAACAATTAAACTTGAATTATTAAATAACAGCAATAAATTGGTAGAAACGGAATTTAATCCAGCAACAAGAATAATAAAAATAGATTAAAATTTTCTTTTTTTGTTGGTTTCCTCATATGCTAATAGCTCATCTTTTGGGATTACCTTCAAAAAGGATCTGTGTTGCTCAATTGCATATTCTATTTTCTCAATAATCTCCTCAACTGAATTTTTTTCATAATCTATATCTAACGGTTTTTTAATTTCCATTGATTGTAGAATATCCTTTTTCTTAATTCTAATTCCTTTTTTATCAAAAGACCTTCTGAATCCATCAATAACAATTGGAACTACAATTGGTTTAAAATTTTTAATTAAGTGTGCTGTACCTCTTCTAATTGGTTTAAACGGAGTAGTTGTTCCCTGAGGAAAAGTAATAACCCACCCATCATCTAATGCTTTTCCAATATTGGAAACATCGCTAAATTTAACTTGCCTATTTACTTCTTTACCTTTTTCTCTCCAAGTCCTTTGTATTGAAACAGAACCTGCATAAGCCATTAATTTAGTTAATGGACTGGCTTTCATAGTCTCACTAGCTGCAACATAGTATATATTTAATTTTGGATGCCATATATATCCAATATTTTTTATGGAATCATCTCTTCCACTAAGACTAGCATTAAAAACATGAAACATTGCAACAACATCTGCATAATAAGTTTGATGATTAGAAACAAATAAAACATTTGTGTCAGGAAGTTCTTTCAATATGTTGGAGCCTTCAATATTAAGCTTATTAAAACCTTTAAATCGTCGGTGAGATAAAAAACCAAAGATTCTTATAATCCATTTTTTTATGTACAGATTATGACCAAAAGGATTTTTTTTTAAAATTATCACTTGAAATAATTGACCGCAAATATATTAAGATTTTTATTCTTTGATAATTTCTACAAATTCATTAAGAATCATAGCAGTTGCTCCCCATATTTTAAAATTATTGTAAATAAAATAAGGATTTACAACACTTTGATTTTCATAATTCTTAATCTGAAAATTTAAAACATCACTTAACGAGGGAGTTAAAATATTTTTAACCTCATTATTTAATTCAAAATTCAAATTGTGATCCGAAAAAAAAAGAAACGGTGAAACTAAAAAATTTGAGGGTGGAATATAAATTTTTGAAAGTTTTCTTAATAATGTCAATGAATCAATACTCATTCCAATTTCTTCTTTAGACTCCCTTAACGCGGTTTGAGCTAAACTTAAATCATTAATTTCCTGTTTTCCACCAGGAAATGAAACCTGTCCACTGTGAACACCTTCATACTCATTTCTTTCGATTAAAATCAATCTAGTTTCATTTTCTTCATCTGGGTAAATGATTAATGCTACTGCAGCAATTTTATGTGGGTTATGGAAATTAAATTTTAATGCTCTACCAATTGGAGCTAATTTCAATTGTGATGATAAACCGGGAAGAGATTTATTTTTTATTTTAGGAATTAATTTCTTGAAATGTTCAAATCTCATAGTAGACTTTTATTAATTTTTATTTTTTTTATTTCATGCGATGTAAAACAAAAGCAAACCCAATTAGCTAAAGTTCAAGAAAAAAAAGAAAAGATAATTACTGAAACGAAAAAAAAAGAAAAACCATTTTTATTAAATGATAAAAATGCAATTCCATTTTTCTTTGAATATGAAAAGAAAAACAAAGAAAAAAAAGTTAGAATAAAAACAAAATATGGTAATATAGATATTGAGTTATTTGAAGAAACGCTTTATCACAGATCGAATTTTATTTACCTTACAAAAAAGAAGTATTTCAATGGGACCTATTTTCATAGAGTGGTAAAAGACTTTATTATTCAAGGAGGAAATTCAGATTCATATGAAATTTCTAAAAGAAGAAGAAATATTGGCAGATATCTTCTACCACCTGATACTAAAAAAGGATTTAAACATCATAGGGGGATTGTTTCTGTTCCAAGCAGTGATATCGAAAATCCATACAAGCTCGCCTCCCCTTACGAATTTTTTATTGTTCAAAGTAAAAATGGAGCATATCATCTTGATAAAAACTTTACACCTTTTGGAAAAGTTATCAAAGGAATGGAAGTAGTTGATATTATTTCAAATCTGGAAACAGACAGAAGAGAATGGCCTCATGAAAATGTAAAAATTGAGGTTGAATTACTTGATTAAATTACACCAATTAAATGAGGATATCTTGTTATATATCTTTCTACCCATAATTCAAGCTCTTTATATTCATGAGGTTGAAGAACTTTAGCAGCTTTTTCAAGCTCTCTTTTAAAAAGACTAAAACTAAAACTTACTTTTTTTAAAATCTTTTTAGTATAACTAAAAACCTTTCTAGGCATATTTTAAATTTATATAATTAATAAAAATCTAAATGTTTAAAAAAAGTTAAAATTTTAACTTTAAACTCCATTCAAAAGAAAATTCTGA
>CENP01023923.1_pt1 | contig 13176 bp, 8 predicted proteins | sample 361281 | NCBI WGS metagenome assembly CENP01 (sample SAMEA2591122, study PRJEB7988) | marine metagenome | biome: marine biome (ENVO:00000447); feature: deep chlorophyll maximum layer (ENVO:xxxxxxxx); material: saline water (ENVO:00002010), including plankton (ENVO:xxxxxxxx) | depth 70 m
ATGACAATTAACTTTAAAACACCAGAAATAAAAGAATTACAACCACGACTTTTAGTTATGGGAGTAGGTGGTGCAGGAGGTAATGCAATAAACGAAATGATAGATAACGGAATGCAAGGAGTTGAATTTATTGCAGTAAATACTGATGCTCAAGATTTAAAACATAGCAAAGCAAAATCAAAAATTCAAATTGGATTAAATCTAACAAAAGGTTTGGGCGCAGGTGCAAAAATCGATATTGGTCAAGCTGCTGCAGATGAGTCTTTAAATGAGATTATAAACATTTTACAAGGTGCAAATATGGTTTTTATTGCGGCTGGAATGGGCGGTGGCACTGGCACTGGCGCAGCACATGTCATTGCTAGAGCCGCAAAAGAGTTAAATATATTGACCGTTGGTGTTGTTACACTTCCTTTTTTGTATGAGGGTCCATCTAGAATGAGAAGAGCTCAGATTGGTCTTGAAGAATTAAGAAAGCATGTTGATACAATCATAGTAATTCCAAATCAAAATTTGTTTAAGATTGCAAATGAACAAACAACGTTTGAAGATTCTTTCAATTTATCAAATAATGTTTTAATGCACGGAGTTCAAAGTGTAACAGATTTAATGGTAAGACCAGGAATAATTAACCTTGATTTTGCTGATGTTGAAACTGTAATGGCATCTATGGGTAAGGCTATGATGGGAACTGGAGAAGCTGAAGGAGATGGCAGAGCAATGCAAGCTACTGAGATGGCTATCAGCAATCCTTTAATTGATGACTATACTTTAAAAGGTGCTAAAGGCTTATTAGTAAACATTACTGGAGGTAAAGATCTTAAGTTATTTGAAGTAGATGAAGTAGTAAATAAAATAAGATCAGAAGTTGAGGCAGATGCTGAAGTGATTATTGGTGCAATAACTGATCCTTCGCTTGAGGGTAAAATAAGAGTTTCAATTGTAGCTACATCATTAGATGGTCAACAACCTGAAACAAAATCAGTAATTAATATGGTTCATCGTATTCAAAATAGAAATCCAGGTTATTCTGATTTTTCAAACCTAAGCTCAACTGCGTCTTTCAATTTTTCAAGTAATAATCAAACTCCAGTATCTCTGGGCGCTAATGCTCTTAAACTTGAAAATGAAGTTGCTTCCGAAAACTTTAACAACTCCATTGATGATTTAAATAATCAATATAATGAGGAGCTATTGAAAAATCAGGAAGCCAAAAGTATAATTGAAAATAATTCAGATCAAAAAGAAGTATCCTTTACTCAAGAAGCTTTAGAAACATCTAAAATTGATTATACTTCACCAAATGACTTAAAAGAATTTGGAGTTGAAGCTGAAGGACCTGATCTTTTTAGTTCAGAAAATACAGATACATCCAAAGAGGATTTATTAGGATCTCTTGAAGATGAGCAAGATGATGATCTTGAAATACCAGCATTTTTACGAAGACAAAAAAATTAATGGTCTTCAAAAAAATAAATGAATGCCACCATGGTAATGGATACTGCAAAACATTATCCGGTACTGCTTAATGAATTAATTAGCATTATTTCCCCTCAACATGGTGGCACATTTATCGATTGTACGTTTGGTCAAGGTGGATACACCAAAAAAATTTTAAGTTTTCAAAACACTCAAGTAATTGCTCTTGATAGAGATATAGAGTCTAAAAAAATTGCTGATAAAATTTTAAAAAATTACCAAGGTAGATTTTCATTTAAAAATAAAAAGTTCAGTCAACTGAACGATCTGAAAATTAAAGAAGAAAATATTAAAGCTATAATTTTTGACTTAGGTTACTCGTACGGTCAAATTAAAGATCCAAAAAAAGGTCTTTCATTTAATTCAACTGGAGAATTAAATATGCAAATGGGCTTAAATAATTTTTCAGCTAAAGATGTAATAAATAAATTAGATGTCAAAGAATTAGAGAAGATTTTTAAATTTTTTGGTGAAGAAAAAGAGGCAAAAAAAATTGCTCTTAAAATTATTAAAGAGAGAAAAATCGGAAAAATTGATACTGAGAAATTAGTTGAATTAGTAGAAAGAACCAAGAAAAAAAAGAATTTTAAAACTCATAGCTCTACAAAAGTTTTTCAAGCATTAAGAATATTTGTTAATAAAGAAATAACCGAATTAATTTATGGATTAATAGCTGCTACAAAAGTATTAAAGAAAGATGGAGTATTAGCAGTAGTAACTTTCCATTCTTTAGAAGACAAAATTGTCAAATATTATTTTAAAAGTTTATCTGAAAATAAAAGTGTTTCTCGATATTTTCCTAAAATAGATCAACCAGAAACATTATTTAAATTAGTTGAAAAAAAGCCAAAAATGGCAACAAAAAAAGAGTTAGAGGAAAATTTATCCTCACGTACAGCGAAGCTAAGATACGCAATCAAAAAGAATGATTTTTATAATTTTAAAACAGATATTTTTGAAAAATTTGAACATTTAATTGAAATAGAAAATTTGGACCACAAATTATGATCAAGTTTTTTGCAATTTCTATAATTATATCTTTAATTTTATTTATTGCTCTAATTAAAAATTCAACAAAAAGGATAGATGATGAAATTTTTATTGTTAAGGAAAATATTAGGTTTTTAAAAAAAGAAATCGATGATTTAAAATTGGAATATACTTTTTTAAGTTCCGGTAAAAAGTTAATGAATTTTAAAGGTAGATTTTTTGAGGATGACTTAAATGCAAAAAGAAAAGATCAGATAAAAATTATAGAAAATGGTGATTAAAAAAAAAAAATTTGAAATTGAAGATACAGAATTTAAATTCGAATATCAAAAAAGTAATTCCAATTTGAACATAAATTTTAATAGAGTCTCTTTTATTTTTTTTGTTTTTTTTTTGATATCATTAATTTTTTCTATTCACTTAATGCATTTAGGGTCTAGAAATGATGGATCGGTTGAGAATATTAAAAGTGTTTCTTTTTCAAAAAAATTATTTAGAGCTGATATAATTGATAGAGATGGAAAATTTGTTGTAAAAACTGTTAATTCTATTAATGTCGGAATTAATCCGTCTCAAGTTATTGACAAAAGAAAATTATTAATAAATTTAAGATTTATCTTCCCTGAAAAAAATTTCATCGAAATTGAAAAAAAATTAGATAGAGGAAAATTCTTTTGGCTAGAAAAAAAAATATCTAATGAAAAATATGAAAAAATAATGAGACTTGGGGATAAGTCTCTAATACCGAGCGAAAGTTTAATCAGACTCTATCCACATAGAAACTTATTCAGTCATATAATCGGCCAAATTGATGAAGATAATAATGGAATCTCAGGACTAGAAAAATCTTTGGATGAAAAACTAAAAAAAACAAAAGATCCAATTAAACTATCTGTTGATTCAGATATACAGTATCTAGTCAGAGAAGAATTAAATAAATTTAATCAAATTTTCAAAGTCTTGGGTAGTGCGGCAATATTAATGAATGTAAATAACGGAGAGATCATCTCATTAGTTTCCCTGCCTGATTTTGATCCAAATCAAAGAAAAAAAATTACAGATAAAATTTTTATAAATAGAGTTGCTAAAGGCGTTTATGAATTTGGATCAGTATTTAAAACTTTTACTTTAGCCGCAGCTTTTGATGATAAATTAATTGAACCAGAAACCAAATTTGAGGATTTGCCAAAAAATCTGACATGTGCGGGATTTCCAATCAGAGAATATGATAACAAAATTCCTTCAACTTTAACGGCTGAGCAAATTCTAATCCGTTCAGGCAACATAGGCTCTGTAAAAATTGGTCAAATAGTTGGAGAGGATAAATTTAAATCATTTTTGTCTAAAGTTGACATTCTTAAAAAAACTAATTTTGATATAGAGGAAATAGGAACACCTATAAAATTTAATTGGGGAAAATGTCCTCTGGCTACTGCCTCATTTGGCCATGGTATTACAACCACGTTACTGCAATTAGCAAAAGCTTACTCAATAATTGCGAATGGTGGTTATAATATTCAGCCTACACTAATTAAAGAAAAAAAAAAATTTAAGAAAGAGAAGATTTTGAATCAAGAAGTATCAAAAAAAATTTTACCTATCTTAAGAAAAATTGTAACTACAAAAGAAGGGACAGCCTCTTTAGCTAATGTTTCAGGGTATGAAATTGGAGGCAAAACAGGAACTGCTCAAAAAAGTGTCAATGGTGTTTATACCAAAAAAAAAATAAATTCATTTATTTCAGTTTTTCCAACATCGAAACCAAAATTTGTTTTAGCAATAATGTTAGATGAACCTAAAACGAATGAGGACTATATTTATCATTATAGAGACGGATCTAACATTAAATATAAAGGTACTCCATATAATACTGCAGGCTGGACTACTGTAGAAGTTACAGGACAAATCATTGAAAAAATTGGGCCTATTTTAGCCACAAAATATAGTGAAAAATAATTTATGCTTCTCAAAGATTATATTCCATATGTCCCTAAAAAACTTAGCAAAATAAATTTTTCTGGTGTTGCTTTTGACAGCTCAAGAGTAAAAAAAAATGATATTTTTTTTGCAATTAAAGGGAAAAAATTTGATGGGAATAATTTTATTTCTCATGCTATAAAAAAAGGTGCTAAAGTAATTGTATCTGAAAATAAAAAACAAAAAAAAAAATTGAATATTGTTTTCTTGTATTCTTCAAATGTGAGAAAATTATTAGCAGAAGTTTCTTATAAAATTTTTGATAAAAGAGTCAAAAAATTGGTTGCTGTGACTGGAACTAATGGAAAATCATCAATAGCCGATTTTTACTTCCAAATTTTAAAATTAAACTCGAAAAAAGTTGCATCGATTGGAACACTTGGTCTTAAATATAAATCCAAAATAAAAAACCTTAAAAATACCACATCAGATCCTATTCAAATTGGGTCTATGCTTAAAAATTTGAAAAGAAAAAAAATTGAATTTGCAATTATGGAAGCGTCAAGTCATGGTTTAGATCAAAATAGATTAGACGGATTAAAGTTCGATATAGGTATATTTACCAATTTATCTCACGATCATCTAGATTATCATAAAAACATGAAAAATTACCTTAATTCAAAATTATATTTATTCAAACATTTGATTAAAAAAAGAGGAGATATAATAACTGATAGAAACATCCCTGAAGCTCAAAAAATAAAAAAAATATCAATTAAAAGAAATATTAATTTAAGTCTTATTAACAATGAATCTAATGGGATCCAATTGATTTCACATAAATTTGAAAAAGAAAAACAAATTTTAGAAATAAAATTCAAAAAAGTTAAGTATAAAATCCATTTAAATTTAATAGGCAAAATACAGGTAAAGAATATACTAATGGCCATTATAGCTGCCAACAAAAGTGGAATTGAATTTAAAAAAATTTTAAAAATTCTTCCAAGAATTACACCTGTAGAAGGAAGACTAGAAAAAATTGGAAAAATACATAATAATAGTAAAGTAATTTTAGATTATGCACACACACCTGCTGCACTTGAATTAGCTTTATCAAATCTTAAAGAGCAATTTCCTTTTAATAAAATAAATTTAATATTTGGATGTGGAGGCGATAGAGATGTGCAAAAAAGGCCTTTAATGGGAAAAATTGCAGAGAAATATTCCAATGAAATTTACATAACAGACGATAATCCAAGAAACGAAAAACCTTTTAAAATAAGAAATGAAATAAAAAAAGGTATTAAGAATAAAAAAATTCATGAAATACCTGATAGAAAAAAAGGAATTCAAGAAGCTGTGAATAATCTTAAGACTGGAGATATTTTACTAGTAGCAGGTAAAGGGCATGAAAAAACTCAAGATTATGGAAAAAAAAGAATTTTTTTTTCTGATCAAAAAATTATTCTTGACTCAATAAGATTAAAGAATAAATTTTTATTTAAAAACTTAAAGCTTAATATTATCCAAGAACAGTCAAAAGTAAATTTATCAAATCGACTATTAATTAAAAATATTTCCATTAACTCTAAATCAATTAGAAAAAATGATGTCTTTTTTGCTATAAAAGGTAAAAATGTTGATGGTAACAATTATGTGTCCGAAGCTATTAAAAAAAAATCAAGTTTTGCTATTGTAAATCGGTATAATAACAATCATCCACTTTTCAAACAAATTAAAGTCAATAATACTCTTAAATTTTTGACTATATGCTCATCGATTTTAAGAGAAAATATTAATGCAAGAATTATTTCAATTACTGGAAGTTGTGGAAAGACGACTTTAAAAGAAATGATCAGATTAGTCTTAAAAAAAATTTCAAGAACTTCATTTTCACCAAAATCTTTTAACAATAAGTACGGTGTACCATTAAGTTTGTTTAATATGAAACAAAATGATGACTTTGGTGTTTTTGAGATTGGAATGGATAAAAAGGGTGAAATTAATGATTTGTCCAAAATAATTAGGCCTGATTTAGGAGTTATTACCAATATAAGTTATGCACATTCAAAGAATTTTAAAAATATTAAACAGATAGCGGATGCTAAAGCTGAGATAATAAATAATATTAAAAAAGATGGAATTATTATCTTAAATGGGGACGATCATTTTTATTATTATCTGAAACGTTTAGCTGTTAAGAAAAAAATAAAGACCATATCTTTTGCAATTAAAAATAAGTCTTCGAATATTAAATTGACAAATTTGAAAAAAATAAAAAATAGATACGAATTATTTTTAAATGTAAACAACTACAAAATTTCTTTCTACACTAAAAATAATAATAAAAATAATTTGTACAATATATTAGCTACTATAGCATCTTTAGATATGTTTATTAATATCCGCAATTTAAAAAAAAATATTTTTTTAAACATTAGTACACCAAAAGGTAGAGGTGATATATTTAATGTTAATTTTGAAAACAAGAAAATTTATTTTGTAGACGAATCTTATAATTCAAATCCACTCTCACTTAAAAGTTCAATTGAAAATTTTGAGAAGATAGAATCAAAAAAATCAAAAAAATATATGTTTTTAGGTGATATGTTAGAGTTAGGTAAACACTCTATTACTCAACATAGATTAATCAGCAAAATAATTAATAAAACAAAAATTAATAAGGTATATGTAATTGGAAAACATATTAAAGAGACTTATAAAGGTCTAGATCCAAACAAAAAAGCAAAAATATTAAACAACAAATCAGATATGCTTAAAATAATTAAAGATGATTTCAAAAATGGTGATTATTTGATGGTAAAAGGATCAAATTCCACTGGTTTAAACAAATTTATTACTGACTTAAAACAAAGAAGGCAAAATGTTATTTGAATTATTGCTCAACTACGTTGAGAGCTTTTCGTTTCTAAATGTTTTTAAGTATATTACTTTTCGAACTGGATTAGCTTTTTTCACGTCACTCTCAATTACTCTTTTAATTGGTGGTCCTTTTATAAAGTTTTTTTCAAATAGGAAAATTTTTAATCCCATAAGAGATGATGGTCCATCAAATCATATTATCAAAAAAATAGGAACACCAACTATGGGTGGGGTAGTAATCTTATTTGGTTTAATAGCCTCTGTTTTACTTTGGGCAGACTTAAAAAATGTTTATATCCTATTTTGTCTATATATCGTCGTATCATTTGGAATTCTTGGTGCATATGATGATTATAAAAAGATTAGGAATATCAGCTCTGAAGGAATTTCATCGAAGTTTAAAATAATAATGCAAATTGTTTTAGCTTTGTCAGGTTTAGTGGTATTAACGTATTTTGTAGAATACGAAGAATTCAAAAATTTATATTTTCCGTTTTTTAAAAATTTAATTATAAACCTTGGTTGGTTTTTTATTCCATTTTCTATCTTTGTAATTGTAGGTTCTTCTAATGCAGTAAATTTAACAGATGGTTTAGATGGATTAGCAACAGTGCCGGTTATCTTAGTTGCAGGGTGTTTTGCTTTTATTAGCTACATTACAGGCAACATTGTTTTTTCTGAATATCTTCAAATATTATATATCGAAGGTGCAGGTGAAATATCTATTTTTTGTGGTTCTATTATAGGTGCGTGTCTGGGTTTTTTATGGTTTAACGCTCCCCCAGCAAAAATTTTCATGGGGGATACAGGATCGCTATCGTTAGGAGGTTCGCTGGGAGCAATAAGCATTATAACTAAACATGAAATAGTGTTAGCAATAACTGGAGGTTTATTTGTTCTTGAAGCTCTTTCTGTAGTAATTCAAGTCATTTCATTTAAATTAACTGGAAGAAGAATATTCAAAATGGCTCCAATTCATCACCATTTTGAGAAGAAAGGCTGGCCAGAGTCGACGGTAGTAATTAGGTTTTGGATAATTTCAATTATTTTAGCTGTAATTGGTTTAGCTACATTGAAATTAAGATGATAAATACGAAATTGAATTTTTTTTCGAAAAAGAAGATTTTAATTTATGGATTGGGAAAAAGTGGCGTATCAGCTTTTGAATTTTTGAAAAAAAAAGGTGAAGTGTCATTATTTGATGATTTTGAATTAAAAATAAAAAACTCAAAAATAAAAAAGAAAATAATAAATTATAAAAAACTTTTAAATTCAACATTCGATTACATTATTTTAAGTCCGGGCATTGATATTAAAAAATGTAAGCTGTCAAAATATTTAAAAAAAAATTATGAAAAAGTTTATTCTGATTTAGATGTATTTTATGCTTTCTTTAAAAATGACTGTATCACAATAACAGGAACTAATGGTAAATCTACAACTTGCCAACTTATATATGAGATTCTACGTGATCAAAATTTTGATGTAAGACTAGCTGGAAATATTGGAAATCCCATTTTATCATCAAAAAATATTAAAAAAAAAACAATTTTAATTATAGAAGCATCATCTTATCAGTTAGAATATAGCAAAATTTTTAAATCAAAATTTGCAGCAATATTAAATTTATCACCTGATCATATTGAAAGACATGGAACCTTAAATAAATACGTTAAATCGAAATTTAAATTATTGAAAAGTCAAACAAATGGAAGTTTAGCATTTTTAAAAAAAGATGATTTTTTAGCTACAAAAGAGCTAAAAAGAAATAAGTTTCTAAGTAAAATAATTAGAATTGATACAAAAAAAAATAATACACTTTTTAAAAAGATTAATAACATATATTTTTCAACTGAGACAAACAAAGAAAATCTACTTTTTGTTCTTGAAATTTTAAAAAGATTTAAAATAAAAAGAAATTTATTATTAAAGACAATACAGAAGTTTCAAGGATTGAAATTTCGCCAACAAATAATATTTAAAAAAGAAAATTTAACAATTATTAACGACTCTAAATCTACAAGTTTTTCGTCATCATTAGGTCTTTTGAAGAAATACCGAAATGTTCATTGGATATTAGGTGGCGTCCATAAAAAAAAGGATAAATTAATTTTATCAAAAAGATATTTTAATAAAATCAATGCATACATTTACGGAAATGATAAAAATTTTTTTATCAAAAAACTCAAAGGTAAAATAAAATATGAGATTTTTAAAAATCTAAAAGATGCATTTAAAAAAGTTTTAGAAATAACAAAGAAAAATAGGTTAAATCACCAAGCTATTCTTTTTAGCCCAAGTGCAGCATCATTCGATACATTTAAAAATTTTGAGGATAGAGGAATTTATTTTAACAAATTAGTTAAAAAACATCTTTATGGAAATTAAAAAAGCAATTTTTAATTTATATTATGAATGGTGGAAAAACATTGATAAATTCCTTTTCTTTTTAATAATTTTGTTATTTATAATTGGTTTATTCTTTTCATTAGTTTCAACATCTTTATTAGCGTCTGATAAACTTGAAACAAACGATTATACTTTTTTTTTCAAACATCTAACATTTGTCATTCTAGGATTAATTATCATTTTTATTCTATCGTCCATTAATGAGGAAAAGCTAGTAAAAATCTCACCACTAATTTTTATATTGTCATTATTTTCTCTAATGCTTGTCCCTATTATTGGTGTTGAAGTAAACAGTGCTCAACGTTGGATAGATTTATATATGTTGCCAAGATTTCAACCAATAGAACTAGTTAAACCATTTTTGATAATTCTGTTAAGTTTAATTCTAAGTAACGAGAAATATAACAATGTCTATTTGAAGTACTTATTTTCTTTTTTATTAACTTTACTTATAGCATTGTTATTAGCTGCACAACCAGACATAGGCCAAATATTGTTAATCTTTTTTAGTTGGTCTGTATTAATTTTTATTTCAGGAATAAATATAATTTTTTTAATAACTTCTTCATTAGTTATTTTTATGACACTTTATTTATCCATAAATTTTATCCCAAAATTTGCGTATATAAAAAGTAGAATCTTGTCTTTTTTTAATACAGAAACTGGCACACATAATGCTCAATCTGAAAAAGCAATTGACTCTATTACTAGTGGAGGCTTTTTTGGAAAAGGTATCGGAGAAGGAACTCTGAAGAATAGAGTGCCCGAGGCTCACACTGATTATATAATATCAGTAATTTCTGAGGAGTTCGGTGTAATTGCAATTATTTTGATTTTATTATTATTCTTAATATTTATCTATTCAGTTTTTAAAAAAGTTTATTTAGCGCAAGACGAAAGGACAAAACTAATTTTGGTTGGTTGCGTAAGTCTTATTTTAGTGCAAGCAATGATACATATAGGAGTTAATATAAGATTATTTCCTACTACTGGAATGACTCTCCCATTTATAAGTTATGGTGGTTCGTCAATAATCAGTATCTCGATTTTATCAGGTATAATTTTAAATTTAACTAAGAGAAAAATTAATTGATATGAAAAAAAATTTTTTAATTACAACAGGTGGATCTGGAGGTCATGTTGTACCCGCAACAATCTTTTATGATCATTTAATTAAAATTGCAAATTTGACTATTTCAACTGATAGAAGAGGTTTAAAATACTTAGATAAAAAAAACTATAATTTCAAAATTATAGATACTCCAAAATTAGATAAAATTTATCTTTTACCAATTAATTTAATTAAGATTTCATTACTCACTTTTAAATCTTACTATTTGTTAAAAAATGAAAAAATAGAAAAAATTTTTTCTACTGGTGGCTACATGTCTTTACCGATAATTTTAGCTGCCAGATTGTTAAAATTAGAAATTTATCTAATAGAACCCAATCAAACAATTGGAAGAGCTAATAAGTTATTTTTGAGTTCATGTAAAAAAATTTTTTGTTATACAAAAAATATTAATACCTTTCCTGATAAATTTAAGAATAAGATAATTGAAATTAAACCTTTAGTTAAAGAAGATATTTATAAAATTAAAAAATTACCTAAGAAAAATAATAAATTTACCGTTTTAATAATTGGTGGAAGCCAGGGTGCCAATATTTTTGATAAAAACTTAAAAAGTTTCATGGTTAATATTTCAAAAAAATATCCAATTAGTATAGTGCATCAAACTAACGAAGATAATATCACAAATTTACAGAATTTTTATATTTCAAATAATTTAGAAAATAAGATTTTTAGTTTTGACAGAAAATTATCAACTATTATGCTGCAAGCAGATTTATGTATAACAAGGGCCGGCGCCTCTACCTTGGCAGAATTATCAGCTTTGAGCATTCCTTTTATTGCTGTGCCCTTACCAACAGCAAGAGATGACCACCAGTCAGCCAATGCAGATTTTTATAAAAGTAAGGATTGTTGTTGGATAATAGAGCAAAGTGTTTTTGAGGAAAAAATTGAAGATTTTTTAAAAAATATATTAAAAGATAAGAGAGATTATTTAAAAAAAAAAGAGAATTTAAAAAAATTAAATTATGATAATTCATGGATTAATGTTAATCAAAAAATATTAAAAAATATTGATGAAAATTAAATTAGCAAAAGCAGAACTTATTCATTTTGTGGGTATTGGAGGAATAGGGATGAGCGGGTTATCCTTAATAATGAAAAGCAAAGGATTTAAAGTCCAAGGCAGCGATTTATTCTTTAGTAAAAATATAGAAAGATTGAAGAGAGAAAAAATAAAAATTTTTATTGGGCAAAAAAAACACAATCTAAGAAACGTCACAATAGTTGTAGTTTCTTCAGCCATTAAAAAAAATAATCCTGAAATGATTGAGGCGAAACGAAAAAATTTGCCAGTCATTACTAGAGGTGAGATGCTAGCGCATATTGTTTCATTAACCAAAAATATTGTCATAGCAGGATCTCATGGAAAAACTACAACTACCTCTTTAGTATCATCAATTTTTCAAAGGTCAAAATTAGATCCTACAATTATAAATGGCGGCGTCATTAACTCAATCAAAAATACTGCCAAATTAGGTAAAAGTGATTGGTCTATTTTAGAAGCTGATGAGTCTGATGGTAGTTTTGTACACATACCACCCACTTACTCAATAATAACTAATATAGATAGGGAGCATATGGATTTTTATAAATCCATGCAAGATTTAAAATATTATTTCAAAAAATTCATTGAAAAAGTTCCATCTTTTGGAAAATCCTTTATATGCTTAGATGACAAAGTTAATAAAGAATTAATCACAGAATTAAAAAATCAAAATTTTTATACATTTGGAACAGATACTAATTCAAATTTTTTAATAAAGAACATTAAACAATACAAAAAATATACCAAGTTTGATTTGTTTATAGATGTTCCTAATAAAAAAAAACAGTTTATAAAAAACATTCGTATCCCTCTGCTTGGAATCCATAATGTAAGGAACTCAGTTGCAGCTGCAGCAGTAGCTTTAACTGTTGGAATTTCAATATCAGAAATTAAAAATGGGCTGCTAAATTTTAAAGGAGTTCAAAGGAGATTTAATAAAATTTTTACATATAATGATATAGACTTTTACGATGACTATGCTCATCACCCTACCGAAATTAAAGTTGTATTGGAGGGTGTAAATAAAGTTTACAAGGGTTATGACAAAGTTTGTATATTTCAGCCCCATAGAATTTCAAGACTAAAAGATCTAAAAAGAGATTTCTCTCTTGCTTTTAAAGATGCTGACACTGTTATTTTATGTCCTATATATACTGCAGGAGAAAAAATTAAATTAGGATTTAATTATTTAAACTTTGCTAAAGAAATAATTAAAGATTCTAAGGTAGAATTATTTCTAGTAAAGAATAATATTCAGTTAGCTAAATTTCTTAAAAAAAATATGTATGGAAAAAAAATTGTAATTGGAATGGGAGCA
>CENP01067688.1_pt1 | contig 13170 bp, 12 predicted proteins | sample 361281 | NCBI WGS metagenome assembly CENP01 (sample SAMEA2591122, study PRJEB7988) | marine metagenome | biome: marine biome (ENVO:00000447); feature: deep chlorophyll maximum layer (ENVO:xxxxxxxx); material: saline water (ENVO:00002010), including plankton (ENVO:xxxxxxxx) | depth 70 m
CTAAATTCCATGTAAAAATTATTATTATTAATACTATTAATATCGCCTAAAATCATACCTTTTTCAAGCCAATCTCCAGTATTACATTTTATACTGCTTAAACCTGACAAAATTAAGTGATAACCATTACTTAGATCAAGTATAATCATATTACCATAACCTTTAAAAAAATCAGCGTAAACTACTAAGCTATTTTTTGGAGCAATTAATTTAGTTTCGTTTATAACTGATAATTTTATACCTGTATTTAGTTTTTCTTTTTTAATCTCTTTAATATTAATTGCTTGTATTGGTAATATATCTCTCAGTTTTTTAAATTTAAAATCTCCAAATAATTTATTATTTAAATTATTGTTTTCAAAACTCTCTATAAGAGATTTGATTTTACTAGCTTTTTTTTTAATTCTATTTTTTTTTAATATATTTTTTTGTTTTTCTATTTTTGTAATAATTGTTTCAGCAATTAAACTTTCTAAGTCATTTGATCTATTTTTTAAAGATAACTCTATATTATTTAATGAGTCTTTTAATTTTGCTAGCATCACTTCATAGTTTTCTACTTCTTTTTTCAGGTCTAAATAGTCATTATTGTAATTAAAGTATAAAGAATAAGTGCTTTCTAATATCACTTTTAAAATGACATCTTTTTTTTTAGAATAAGAATAATTAAATTTTGATATTAATATATTATTCAATAGCAAACTTTGGTTGTCTTTTAAAGAGTCTTTAAGTAATGCAATTTCTGTTAATGATTTATTTTTTTTTTCAATAACTTTTTCTATAAATTTTTTTTCAGAGTATCCTTTCCTAATAAGTATTTTATATTTTTGTAAATTAGTATTTGTTTTGTTAATACTTTTTCTTATTTCTTTTTCTATTTTTACAAGCTCTAAATAAGTTTCTTGCTGAACTAAAAGTTTTTCTTCTATCTCTTTAAGTTTAGTGTAATTATTATCTTTTGCATTCAATAGAAAAAAATTACAAGTGAAAAAAAAATAAGTTATAAGGAAAAAATATTTCACACAATTAATATAGCCTAGTGTTTTATTTAAGATAAGAATTTATTTCGTCTGTTGACCACATTTTTTCAAGTCCATAATATTCTCGAACTTCATTTCTAAATAAATGAATTATAACGTCTCCAGCATCAACAAGAACCCAATCACCATTTCTTTTTCCTTCAACATTTAAAGTTTTTAAATTCTCTTTTTTCAGTGCTTCTACTAAATAATTAGACAAAGATATAACGTGTCTATTAGAAGAACCTGAACATATGATCATAAATTCTGCTATACTTGACTTATTCTTTAAATCAATCTTTATAATATCTTTTGCTTTATTATCTAATAGTACTTTATATATATTTTGAGAAATATCAGTAATAACTTTTGGCATTGGCTGATATTATCCTATATTTTTTCTTAAATTGGTAGAACTATTAGAGTTTGGTCTTATATGTAGATAAGTCCACGCAGGAAATTTTTTTTTATATTTGATTTGCTTTATGTTAACTCTATTATCCCAAAAATATTTTGATGCTTTCGAATATAGTGATTTATATGAAAAGCCTTCTCTATTAACAACTATAATAGGGCAAATATAAAATATTTTTTTCCAATTATACCATTTATGCATATGGTGGAAGTTATCTGTTCCCATAATCCAGTAAAAGTTTACTCGGGGCATAATACTGTTAAGTTTTTTTATCGTATCATATGTGAATTTTGTTCCAATAGTTAATTCTAAGGTTTGTGGTTTAATTTTATAATTATTATTTACAAAGTGGGAGCTAGATAATCTCCTATTAATATTAATAAATTGGTTTTTTTTTTTAAGAGGATTTTGTGAAGTTACAAGCCACCACAACTGATTAAGCCCTAAGATATTAATTATTTTATTGCTAATATATAAATGACCAGGGTGCGCAGGGTCAAAGCTACCTCCTAAGAGACCAATATTAGTTTTACTCAAATTGTTGAATAAACTATTTTTACTTATTGTCTTAATTGACCATTTCCCTTTACTAAATATTTGTAGGTAGTTAATTCTTGTGTACTGACTGGCCCCCTTGCATGAAGTTTTCCAGTAGAAATTCCTATTTCTGCCCCTAGACCAAATTCAGCTCCATCAGCAAATTGAGTAGATGTATTGTGCATAACTATAGCACTCTCAATTTTACTTAAAAATAACTTTGCATTTCTATTATTACTAGTAATAATGGCATCCGTATGCTTTGAGCTGTAACTATTGATATGATTAATAGCCTCTAAAACGTTTTTTACTATTTTAATTGAAACTATTGAGTCTAAGTATTCTTTTTTCCAATCTCGTTCGTTTGCCTTTTTTACTTTTTTGTTAAGTAACATTACATCACTATCTCCCCTAACTTCACAGCCAGACTTTAAAAGATTCTCTATTAATTGTGGTAATACTTTATGCATTATCTTTTTATGACATAATATAGTTTCTGTAGCACCACAAATACTTGTTCTACGCATTTTTGCATTAAAAGTAATATCAATAGCCATTTTTTTATCAGCAAATGCATCAATGTAAGTATGGCAAATTCCATCTAGGTGTGAAAAAATTGGAATAAGACTTTTGGCTCTTACAGTTTTAATTAACTCTTTGCCTCCTCTAGGAACTAAAACATCAATGTATTGATTCATTTTAAGCAAATGGTTAACAGCTTTTCTAGAATAATCTTGTAAAGAGGATACGGAATTTGTGTCTATAGAGGTTTTTTTTAAAGTTTCTCTTATTATTTTAATAATAGTTTCAGTAGTATTTTTAGCTTCTTTTCCTCCTTTTAATACTACTGCATTTCCTGATTTGATGCATAAGCAAGCCACATCGCAAGCAACGTTTGGTCTTGATTCAAAAATTACGGCAATTACACCTAAAGGTACTGATACTTTCGTAATGTTTAAGCCATTTGGTCTTATTTTTTTTATAAGTTCTTTACCTATTGGATCTTCTAACTTAGAAATATTGATTATATCTTTGGCCATATTTATAATGCGTTCTTTATTTAGTAATAGCCTTTCAAGAAGGTGTGAAGGAATCTTATTCTTTTTAGCAATTTTGTAGTCGCTTTTATTTGCTAATATCACTTTATCAATAGATTTTAGTAACTCCTTAGATATTAGTTTTAGAGCATTATTCCTCTCTTTATTAGAGGAGTTAGCTAGTTGAAATGAAGCATCTTTTACTTTTTTACAAACAAGCGTTACTTTATTAGGATTTTTAAGCATGTTAATTTCTTAATACCATATCATCTCTGTGTATTATAACATCTCTAGAGTGATATCCTAATAAATTTTGAATTTCATTACTTTTTGCTCCTGCTATTATCTTCGCATCTTTTGAGGGGTAAGCGCTGATTCCTAAACAAATAACATGTTTTTCTCTATTTAATACATTTACAATATCTCCTTTACAAAATGAACCAGTAATAGATACTATACCAGCAGGAAGTAAACTTGCGCCCTTTCTTAATGCTATTTCTGCTCCTTGATCTATAACAATTTTTCCTTTTACTTTCATTTGAGAAGAAATCCATTTTTTTCTCGCTGTTTTAGGACTTGTATTAGTTAAAAATAATGAAAACTTTCCGTTATTTATTATAGAACTTATGGGTGATTCTTTATTTCCTCTAGTTATTAGCATATTACATCCTGCAGATAAGGCTATTTTAGCAGCTTTTATTTTTGTATGCATACCTCCGACTGCTACAGCAGAAGAAGTATCCTCAGAAGATTTTTCTATAAGTTTAGTTATTTTCTTTATATATTTAATCAGTTTAGCACTAGCATTTTTTTTAGGATTAGAGGTATATAGTCCATCTACATCTGAAAGAAGAATTAATAAATCTGAGCTTGTAATTTGAGCTACTCTAGCTGCTAATTGATCATTATCTCCGTATCTTAACTCTTGAGTAGCTATAGTGTCATTTTCGTTAATTATAGGGATACTATTTAACTTTATTAATGATTCTATTGTATTTCTTGCATTAATGGCACTGCTTCTTATTTCGGCATCTAAATGTGTTAGTAATATTTGACCGCACTGTTTTTTATATTTTAAAAACGCTTTTTTCCAAGCATTAATTAATAAAACCTGACCAACAGATGAAGCAGCTTGTTTTTCAGCAACTTTTAAATTATTTTTTTTTATTTTTAGGCTTTTTTTCCCTAATGCTAAAGCACCAGAAGAAACTAATAGTATCTCTTTACCAGAATTTTGAAATTTTGTTATTTCTGTAACTATTCTAGTTAAAAACTTTGTATTTATTAGGTTTGAATCATTTCCTATTATTAGAGCAGAACCTACTTTTATAACTATTCTTTTGCAGTCACGTAAAATATTTTCTTCTAAGGATGCCATTTTTTTAATATTAATTTATTATTTTTGATTTTTTCAGATAATAATAGTTTCTTTAATGTAATTAAGCTATTTAAATCATCTATTGAGATTGAGACAATATTATTATTACAAAATTTTGCAAGCTTCTTTTTATATTTGTTAATTGTATCATCTGTAACTAGATCTGATTTTGTTAAGACTAAAATTTCTTTCTTCTCTTTTAGCCCTGATCCATATTTAAATAATTCTTTTCTGATTACTTCGTAGTTCTGAATTATATTTTTTTTACTAGAATCTAAAAAATGTAAAAGAATTTTACATTTTTCAATATGTCCTAAAAATTTAATTCCTAGTCCTATTCCATTGCTGGCGTTTTTAATTATACCTGGAATATCAGCAATTATAATTTCACTATGACTATCATAATTAACAACACCTAGGTTAGGGTGTAAAGTAGTAAATGGGTAATCACCTATTTTGGGGTTGGCATTAGTTACAGATTTCAAGAAACTTGATTTTCCAACATTTGGTAATCCAATTATACCTACATCTGCAATGAGATTTAATCTTAGTCTTACCCAAGTAGAGTTTCCAGATTCACCAGGGTTTGATTTTTTTGGAGTTACATTCCTTGAAGATTTGAATTTATAATTACCAAAACCACCTTTACCGCCTTTTAAAAATAAAGCTTCTTCGAATTCTTTATTTAACTCTAAAAGTTTTATAGATTTATCATCAGAATAAATAGATGTACCGCATGGTATATCTATAAAAAGAGTATTACCTGACTGTCCTTTTTTTTTTTTTCCTGAACCATCTTTACCTTTTGTTGCTTTAAAATGCTGTTTATATCTGAAATCTATAAGTGTGTTCTTGTTGCTAACTGCTCTAAATACAATGTCTCCTCCATTACCACCGTCGCCACCGTCAGGGCCGCCGTACTCGATGTATTTTTCTCTTCTAAAGCTAACACAACCGTTTCCACCGGCTCCTGACTGTAAAAATATTTTAGCTTCGTCAAGAAACTTCATTAAATTTAATTATATACTGATACAAACTTCTTTCCAGATGCTTTAGTTGAGAATTTAACTTTGCCTTCTTTTAGAGCAAATATAGTATGATCTTTTCCAATTCCAACGTTTTCACCAGGATAATATTTAGTACCTCTTTGTCTTATGATAATGTTACCAGGAATAACGTTTTCACCACCAAATTTCTTTACTCCGAGTCTTCTTCCAGCTGAATCTCTTCCATTTCTAGAACTGCCTCCTGCTTTTTTATGTGCCATTTTTTATTCCTTTTTCTCTTTTATTTTTTCAGTACTAACTACTTTTTGTTTTGCTTTAACTTCATTATTTTTAGTTATAGAAGATTTTTTGGTTTCTGCTGTTTTTATTTTAGTTTTATTTTCCTTATCAATACTTTTCCCATCAAGTAAAATATCACTTATTTTTACTACAGATAGACTTTGTCTGTGACCATTCAGTCTTCTAGAATTGTGTCTTCTTCTTTTCTTGAAGACCAAAACCTTTTTATCTTTTTTATTTTCAAGAATTTCTATTTTTACTTCCACATTATCTAGATAGGGTTTTCCAATAATATCTTTATTATTTAAATTACAGGCAAGTACTTCTTTAATACTTAATTTTTTCCCTTTATCTTCCCCTAGATAATCTAGTTTAACAATATCACCAGATTGAACTTTGTACTGTTTACCGCCGTTTTTTATAATAACAAACATAATTTACTCTTAAAAAAATAATTTTAATATATACCTGTTAACATTTGTGTCAACAAGAGAAAAATAAATTTTATTTATAAAAATATTAAGGTATAAGATTATTATGAGAAATTTACATATACCTTCAAGATCACCAGTTTATAGTAAAAAAGCAATGGTAGCTACATCACATCCTGATGCAACCTTAGAAGCCTTAGAAATTATTAAAAAAGGAGGAAATGCAATTGATGCCGCTGTAACAGCTGCTTCAGTGTTAGCTGTAGTAGAGGCTCATTCTACAGGTATAGGTGGAGATTGTTTTTGTATTTTTTATAGTAGTAAAGATAATAAAGTTATTGCGTTAAATGGATCAGGTAATTTACCAAAAAATATAAATAATAATAATATAATTAAAACAGAAGATAATCTTATAGACCCTTATTCTGGTAATGCAATTACAATACCTGGAGCTGTTGACGGATGGTGTAGGTTAATAGAAGATTATGGAAATTTGCAATTAACTGACGTTTTAGAACCTTCAATAAAAATAGCAAGAGAAGGCTATGTCGTTGCTGATGTGATAGCAGATATGTGGAGGCGAGAAGAAACCAAGCTAAAAAATGATAAAGATGCTAAAAGAGTATTCTTGAAAAATGATAAGGCATATAAAGTAGGAGAAATTCATAAACAAGAACAACTTGCAGATACATTAGAAAATATAGCAAAGAATGGAAGAGAAGGGTTTTATGGTGGATATGTTGCCGATGATATTGTAAATAAGGTAAAAAAACTAGGAGGCAATCTTACTCAGGAGGATTTAATTAACTTTCAAGCTGAATATGTTAATCCTATTAAGATAGATTATAATGGTTATGAAGTTTATGAATGCCCCCCTAATGGACAGGGAATAGTTGCCCTAATGATGTTAAATATGTTATCCAATATAAATTTCACTAAATATGACCCAAGTGATTATAGAAGAATACACATAGAAGCAGAAGTAAGTAAATTAGCATTTCTTCACAGAAATAAATATTTAGGAGATCCAAAGTTTTCTGATATACCAGTTGAAAAAATGTTATCTAAAGATTATGGATTGTATTTAAGTCAAAAAATTAATGAAACTTCTGTTCTGCAAAATTTAGATATAAGGAAATTAGAGAATAATAAGGACACTGTTTATATAAGCATTGTTGATAATAAAGGTAATTTTGTTTCTTTTATAAACTCAATTTTTCATCCTTTTGGTAGTGGTAAGGTAACAGAAAATACTGGCATACTATTACATAACCGTGGAGCTTCTTTTAATTTAGATAACAATCATCCAAATTTTTTTGCTGCCTCAAAAAAACCAATGCATACTATTATTCCAGCACTGTTGATGAAAAACAATAAACCAATTATGCCATTTGGAGTAATGGGAGCTCATTATCAGCCAGTTGGACAAACTCACTTTTTAACGAATGTTTTAGATTATGGGATGGACGTTCAGATGGCATTAGACCATTCTAGGTCTTTCTATTATGAAAATCAGTTGATTTTAGAAAAAAGCATTTCCCTAGAAAGCTTTGATAAATTGGAAAAGTTAGGACATAAAATTAATTACTGTGATATTCCTCATGGAGGAGGGCAAGCTGTTTATTTGAAAAAAAATGGAGTACTTGTTGGAGGATCAGATCCTAGAAAAGATGGATTAGCTTTAGGTTTTTAAAATTTTATTCTACATAACAGTTATTTTTAACAGCAAAATATTTTGATAATTGAAATATAGTATTTATAGTTGGTATTTTTGTATTAGTTAAATTACCTAATTCAACTAGTGATTTAATTAAAGCATTTAATTCTAATGGCTTTTTTGCTTCAAAATCTTGTAAAGTTGAAGGTTTATGATCTCCTACTTTTTTAGCTCCTTCAATTCTTTTTTCTATATCTAGTTTAATTGGAATATTTAGATTATTAGCTATCTTATTAGCTTCAGTCATCATATTGAAAACAATATTTCTGGTCTCTTCATTTTCGCATATATCTTTTAAAGTTGTTTTTGTAATTATTGAAAGAGGATTGAATGAACTATTTCCAATTAATTTAAGCCAAATATCACTTCTAATATTTTTACTTACCGGTGCTTTAATTCCTGAGGAAAAAAATAGTTTTGATAAGTTTTCTACTCGATCAGATTTATAATTATTGGGTTCACCAAGAATTAATCTTTTGCCCTCAATATGCTCAATAATACCAGGTTTTTTAATTACTGCTGCAGGATAGACAACACTTCCAATGACTCTAGAAGGATTAAAATATTTCCATTGTAATTCATTAGGGTCAACTGATTGAAGTTTATAATTGTTGTACTTACCTTCAAATTTATAAAAAAACCACCAAGGTATACCATTCAGTGTAGGAAGAATAACAGAGTTTTTATGAAGCAATTGACTAACATGCTCTGCTGTCTGATTTGCCGAGTGAGCTTTTAAGCCATTAATAACCAAGTCAAATTTTCCAATATTTGTTATATCTTGGTAGACATCAAATCTTTGACAAATATCCAAGTCATATTCTTTGCTTTTAAATACTAAACCATTTTTTTTTATTTCAGTATAGTGATTTCCTCTTGCAATTAGAGAAACCTCAATTCCGTTTTTTTTAAGTAGCGAGCCAATCATACCCCCTATTGCACCAGCTCCAAAAATACAAATTTTCATTACTCAATACCTAGTTTTTTTGCTAGCCCTATTCTTTGTATTTTACCAGTAGCTCCTACGGGTATTTCATTCACGATATAAATATTTCTTGGGATCTTAAAACGAGTTAATTTATTTTTTACAAAGTTTTTAAGTTCATTACTATTACATTTTTTTTTATCTTTTAGCACAACTGCTAAAGCAATATCCTCTCCTAATTTATGATGTTTTATTGCAAAAGATATAGCTTTTGAAACTTGAGAGTGTTTCATGAATACTTCATCTACTTCTCTAGGACTAATTTTTTCACCACCCCTATTTATAATTTCTTTTATTCTTCCTGAAATAAATAGATAGCCCTCTTTATCAAAATAACCTAAATCACCAGTTCTAAACCAGCCTTTAAAAAAACTTTCTTTATTGGCTTTCGTATTTCCTAAATAACCCTTAAAAACATTTTTTCCTTTTATAACTATTTCACCTTCTTTGCCAAAGTCTAAGAATTTATTATCTTGATTTAGTACTTTAACTTTTTGCCCAATTGAAACTCCCACACTATTAATTTTTCTTTTTTTAGGAGGAATAAGGTTTGTAGTCATTTGATGAGATGCTTCTGTCATTCCATAACTTTCTATCACAGGAGTATTAAATGCTTTCTCTAAATTTTTAAAAGTACTAGATGGTAATGATGCAGAAGAAGATCTTATAAATCTTAATTTACTATTTTTAATTACTTTTTTATTATTTGTTGCCCTATCTAAAATTGACTGAAGCATTGTTGGCACAGCAGTAAACCAAGTAGGCTTATATTTTTGAAGTTGGTTATAAAAAGTCAAAACATTAAATTTTGGTAATGCTACTACACTACCTCCAACAAAAATAGGAGCAAGAATTGAGGCAATGATTCCATGAATATGGAAAGAAGGCATTAAAATGATATTTCTATCTGATTTCTTTAATTTAAGTGCTTTTGATATATTTTGAGAACTGCTAATAATATTTTGATGAGTTAAAGCTACCATTTTGGGTCTAGAGGTAGTACCAGAAGTATGTAATATTAATGCAGTGTCACTTAAATTAGATAAATTATTTTTTTTCGTATTATTTTTTGAGGTTTTTTTATTAATTTTATAATAAAAACCATCAAGTCGAATAATTTTTGTTTTATGTTTATAGGCAGTTTTTATAGAGGGATGATTGCTAGGAAAGTTAGTTATAAGTCCTTTAGGTTTTAAATCTTTAAAATAAAAAGCAAATTCAGAAGATGTATAATTAGGATTTAATGGTGCAGCAATGCAACAATTTATAGAGCTAAGAAATGAAGTTATAAACTCTGGTCCATTTTCTAAAACTATTGCAACAGTATCTTTTTTTTTAATACTTAGTTGATTTAAAACAGACGAATTTTGGTCTATAATTTCTACTAAATCATTAAGGTTAATTTGCTTGTTGTCTTCATAAATAATTTGCAAATTTTTTTTAGTTTTAATTTCAGATATTAGATTCATAGATTATTGTTAATTATTTATTAAAGATATAGTATATTATTATTATGTCATTATCTAGAAAAGAAAAAAATGCTTATTGGATGCCTTATACTGATAATAAGTGGTTTAAATCAAATCCTAAGCTACTTGAAAGTGCGAAAGGCATGTATTATACCACTTCAAAAGGTGAAAAAATATTAGATGGTGTAGCAGGATTATGGTGTGTAAATGCCGGTCATTGTAGAAGCAAAATAGTAGAAGCAGTAAAATCACAAGTAGGAAAAATGGATTATGGGCTTTCATTTCAGATGGGTCACAAATTAGCTTTCGAGTTTGCAGAAAAGTTAGTGAGTATTTTGCCTGAGGGCATCAATCATACTTTTTTTTCAAACTCTGGCTCAGAAGCAGTAGACTCAGCACTTAAAGTTGCCTTGGCATTTTTTAAGGCTAGAGGACAACATTCAAAAACCAAATTTATTGGTAGAGCTAGAGGTTATCATGGATCAGGCTTTGGCGGTACTTCTGTTGGAGGGATAATTGCTAATAGATCTCAATTTGGAAATTTACTAAATGGTATAATTCATTTACCTCATACTCATATTCCTGAGAAGAATTCTTTTTCTTTAGGACAACCTAAATATGGTATAGAAAAAGCAGAAGCCTTAAATGAAATTATTGAATTTCATGGTAAGGATACAATAGCTGCAGTCATAGTAGAACCCATAGCAGGTTCAACAGGAGTACTTGTTCCCCCTGTAGGATATTTAGAAAAACTTAGAGAGATCTGCACAAAAAACGATATTTTATTAATATTTGATGAAGTTATTACTGGCTTTGGAAGAGTTGGAGATAGTTTTGCAAGTAATAGGTTTAATGTGACTCCTGATATAATGACTTTGGCAAAAGGCATTACCAATGCAACAGTTCCTATGGGAGCCATTGGAGTGCACGCAGATATTTATAAGATGATATATAAAAAGAATCAGGATAAAATAGAATTTTTTCATGGTTATACGTATTCAGGACATCCATTAGCCTGTGCTGCTGGCTTAGCAACTTTAGAAGTTTATGAAGAAGATAAACTTTTTGAAAGAGCTAAAAATATGGAAAGATATTTTGGCAAAGCTGCTCACTCTTTATCAAAATTAAATGTAGTAAAGGACGTTAGAAATTTTGGTTTAGTAGCAGGTATAGAACTTTCTGAGAGAAGTAAAAAACCTACAACTTTAGGTCGAGATGTTTATGAAGAATGTTTTAATAATGGACTCATGGTAAGATTTACAGGTAATACTATTGCCATATCTCCACCATTAATTATTAAAAAAAATCAGATAGACACTATTTTTAATACTTTAGGAAAAGCCATCAAGAAAGTATTTTAGTTATTTAGTATTTTTGCTAACTAAAAAAACTGCATGAGAGGCAAATAAATTTAAAGAAATTAGATTATAGGGAAATGATAACATTTTCTGTTTGTTAATTCCAAACTTTCTATCAATATTGAAATTCAGGTCTTTTATTAAGTTATTGAAATCTTTAATCGTACAGAGGTGAATATTTTGGGTATCGTACCAAGGAAGTTTTAAATCTTTAGTAATAGGCATTTGACCATTAAATATTATTTGAGCTCTGCAAGACCAATAACCAAAGTTTGGAAAAGAAATAATAGCCCTTTTTCCTATTCTTAATATTTCATTTAATATCCATTTTGGTCTTTCTACAGTTTGTAATGTTTGGCTCAAAATAACATAATCAAAGGACTCTTTAGGAAAATTGATAATTTCCTTATTTGCATCACCTTCTATAACAGATAGACCTTTTTTAAGGCATGTTTCAACTTTATCATGATTTATTTCTATTCCTTGTCCAGACACATTTCTATTTTTTTCTAATAAGTGTAAAAGTTTTCCATCAGCACAACCAATATCTAAAATTCTAGAATTATTTTTTACTATTTTGGATATAATATCGTGATCAGCTCTCACATTTTTCATCATTTGGATCTTGCTCCTATAAGAAAGCCAGTTAAAATATTATAGAGTCTTGGTACTTTTAATAAGAAGCTATCATGACCTCTATCTGACTCTATTTCAACAAAACTTACATTGCATGCATTAGCGTTTAGTGCATTAACTAGTTGTTTGCTTTCCGAAGTTGGAAAAAGCCAATCACTATTAAATGAAATTATTAACCATTTACATGAATTATTTTTGAAAACCTTTTCTAGCTTTCCATCATATTTTTCAGATAAATCAAACCTATCCATTGATCTTGTAAGATGCAAATATGAGTTAGCATCAAACCTAGACACAAAAGAAGAACCTTGGTATTGTAAATAATTCTCCACCTCAAAATTTCCCTCGAAAATTTTAGATAAAGGATTAATATTTTTTTTATTTCTTCCAAATTTATTAGAAAGTGACTTTTCTGACATATATGTAATGTGTGCAACCATTCTTGCTGCTGCTAGACCTTTTTCTGGAGCAACTTTATTTTTTATATAATTTCCATTTAGCCAATTGGTATCATTTTTTATTGCTTGTCTTCCAACTTCATTGAACGCAATATTCTGAGCAGTGTGTCGATAAGAAGAAGCAATAGGAATAGCAAGTTTTACTTTTTCTGAATACTTAGTGGCCCATTCTAGAACTTGCATTCCTCCCATAGATCCACCAACTACACAAAATAATTTTTTTATGCCTAGATAGTCAATTAATTTTTTTTGTAACTCAACCATATCTTGTATACTTATTTCAGGAAAGTTATTACCATAATAACTCTTAGTATTTGGGTTTATGCTTTTGGGACCTGTAGTTCCCATGCAACCGCCTAAAACATTTGTGCAAATTACATAGTAAGAATTAGTATCAAAAACTTTACCTTTACCTATCATGTCATTCCACCAGCCTTTTTTTAA
>CENP01228485.1_pt1 | contig 13167 bp, 10 predicted proteins | sample 361281 | NCBI WGS metagenome assembly CENP01 (sample SAMEA2591122, study PRJEB7988) | marine metagenome | biome: marine biome (ENVO:00000447); feature: deep chlorophyll maximum layer (ENVO:xxxxxxxx); material: saline water (ENVO:00002010), including plankton (ENVO:xxxxxxxx) | depth 70 m
GGTATAATGCTACAGGCACTAAGCCAAAACGAGGAAAAATTTTTAAACTTCCTGCGTCTTGGGACTTTGGTATGAAACAACGATTGGACCCAACAGCAAATTTTGGTAAAAAGGCTGGTGCATTTATTGGTGGTGTTATAGGAAGAATGTTAGATAGAGGATATGGATTTTCAAAAGGAAAATTAACAAGTCTACTTGCAAGAATAAAGGATTCTAAAAAGAAAAAAGAAGCAGGTGAAGACGTAGATGTACCTAATGATCCAGATGCAATAAAATTACTTAAACTTGCAAATGAAATGGGTAAAGTATTTTTAAAGCAAGGACGAGATGTTGAAAAAGAAGGTTATCCTTGGAAAACAGTTGTAGATATTCCAGATGATATTCTTAAAAGTATAGAACAAGAAAACGATGAAGATACTAGCGGTTCTGGAGAAGCACCTGATCTTTCAAAAGCAACTCAACTTAAATTCGATTTTGATAAAATGGGACCAGAAGAAGTTCCATCATCATATGAAGCCGCTCTTAAACGTTGGAATTTACTAAAAACAGATAATCACGATCATTCAGAAAATAGAAAAAAAGATTCTCAGGCAGACTTAATTAGTAAATTAGAACCTGCAAAAAGTTTTAAAAATAATACCATTGTATATCACATGGGTGGTAAAAATTCTGGAAAAGAAGGCCAGTATATCAAAGCAAAAATTATCAAACCTTCTGCAGAAGAAGGTTATGTTATTTTAGTAAGTAGGTTCAACAAATTAGGTTATAGTAAACGTAAGGACGAATTATTTACTGCAACAGGTAAGTCTGATCCTAAAAATTATAAACCAAGAGGTAGGAAAGCAATAAACCCTGAACTAGAACTTGGCGATTCTTAAGAACAATGAAATACACTGATTTATTCAAAAATGTTCTTAGCGAAATTATTCTTGAGAACAAAGCAGGAAAGAATGTTCACTTAGAGCATTTAGAAGATAATATATTTAATAAAGGATTTCAAGGCGCCAAAGAAGCAATAGACTATCTATACAGTCTACACGAAATGCTAGAAGGTAATGCAAAAGCACCTATATCAATGACAACTAAATGGGATGGAGCACCAGCCATTGTTGCTGGTAGGGATCCTGCAACTGGAAAATTTTTTGTTGGTACTAAAGGAGTTTTTGCAAAAAGTCCAAAAATGAATTTTACAGATAAAGATATAGATGAAAATCATCCAGCAGAAGGATTAAATGATAAATTAAAAGTAGCCTTAAAAACTTTAAAAAACTTAAATTGGAATACAGTGGCACAAGGTGATATGTTATATACTAAAGACATGTTACAGAATGCAAACATTGAAGGCGAAAACTATTTGATTTTCAAGCCTAACACAATAGTATATGCAATTCCTAGTGATAGTGATCTTGCAAAAGAAATAGAGAATACTGAATTTGGTATTGTATGGCATACAGAATATGTAGGCGGTCCTACAATATCTGACACTACAGCAAAGTTTGGTTTTAATTCATCTGTGTTAGGACAAACACCAAGTGTATGGCACAGAGATGCTATAATACAAGATTTTAGTGGTACAGTAACTCTTACAGATGTCGAGTCAACTAGTATTATGAATTCTATAAAAGATGCAAGTAAATATCTAAAAGGTATAGATTCAGAAACATTTAAATGGTTAGAACAAGGTAATGAATTAATTGGTAAAGACTTTTTACAGCAATTAAAAGCACATGTTAATAACAATATAAGAGCAGGTGCTTTTGACGAGCCTACTAAATTTGCACAAGGCTTTGTACAAAAATATATAGACTTTATGCAAAAGAAAATAGATGGCTATAAGACTCAGGTAAAACAAGACGAAATGACAGATAAGTTAGTACAAGGTGTAAAATTTATAAAACAGCATGTTCCTCAAATTGTATCTGTATATGATTTATATTTAAAAGTAATTTCAGCAAAGATCTTAATTGTAAAAAAACTAGAGCAAATACAACAGTTGCCAACTTTTAAAGAAACAGAAAACGGATACGAAGTAACAGGTGAAGAAGGTTTTGTTGCTGTAGACAGAATGGGTAATGCATTAAAATTAGTAGATAGGCTGGAGTTTAGCAGATTAAACTTTGGTACTGGGAGGCCCGGGGCATGAGCATTTACATACCAGAGAAAAAATTTAATTTTGAACTTTTAGACAGTGAAATAGCAGAAGCAAGGCTATACAGAACTACTAGAAATTTAAATGATATTACAGGTAGAGACGCCGCAAATCTGTTATATCTTAATACTTTATCTCTTTATATGATGCATAAAGACGATAAGCAGTATGATTATTCTAGAAGTTATGCTGGGCAGACTATTAAATATGGCAATTATAAAATGTTTAAAAGCCATAGTACAGACTTATATATGTTAGCAAACATTGTATCTAATCCTGATGCAAACACATTTAGATTAAAAAACAATATGGATAGCAAAAGTTTTCTTAGAAAACTTAAATTTGAAGATAGAAAACACTTTTTCTTTATAAGAAATATTTCAACTGATAAAGTTCAAGATAAATTAGCAAGTCCTTATTTGTTTAGATTAGAATCTCAACTTAAAATAAAAGACGGTAGATACAAACAATGGCGTAGATTAATTATGGATTGGGAAAATTTACGTTTTACGCAAAGACAATTAGTAACTGCAAAATGTTTACAAGAAATTCGTCGTATTGCTAAGGGTTCTGAATTAGTAGCAAAACTTTCAACAATGTCTAAATACAGAGGATTCAAGGTTACACCTAAGTATGATAAACCCAGTTTAGGCAAAAGAGTTGCTGGCACGGCCGCAGGAGCAATAGCAGGAAGAGTTATAGGAAAGAAAATTGGCAAAAAGTTTGGTAAGAATGTTGATAAATATAAGAAAGTAGGAACAGGAATCGGTGCTATTGCTGGTTACTGGGCAAGTGGAAGACAAAGGCAAACATGAAAATACGCGAAATAATTTTAGAAGGTTTATCACAGCAAGATCAAAATGATGTTACAAAAACCATCGCAGGTATGTATTCCGGCGGAGATCCAAACGACAGGCTTGTTGCAAAAAAGATGCAAGAATTAAGAACTAAACCTGAATTTCAAACAATAGCACAATTAATATCTAGAGCAACACAAGATGTAGAAAGAGACAAGCAAAGAGCACTTATTCCTGATAAAGGCACAAAATCATCAGGTTCAACTGTAAGACAAGTAGGTGACGAACCAGGAAGAAGTAGGGGTGCTCAAATGGGTAACCAAAATGCTAGAAAATTTGCCGCTGATCCTGACTCAGTGTCAGATCCTTTAGGCAAACTGGGTGCTTATCTTTGGAAAAAACTAGGAGATGCTCCTGTAGTAGGTAAAGGCGTTGACGCCGTCAATAGAGGTATAGGTTTAGGACAAGATTGGAATACTATGCTTTCAAAACCTAAAGGTTCTTCAAAATAACATTTTTTTTTCTAAATAACTTTGATAAATACTATTAAGAAATAGGTAAAAGCCTATTACAAATTTAGGAGAAAACAAATGGCACAATCAAAAGGAAATGGAGCAGGTGTAGGCGATTTTGCAACAGGTACACTTATCCAAAAACATAACGTAGCATGTATCTTAGTTGATACTGGTGCAGACCTTAGAACAGAAGACGACGCAGAAAGAGAAGCAGTTGAAAGAGCACTTCAATTCATTCAACCTCTAGCATACGAAATTACTGATGACAGCAGTGGTCAAATCCACGCAGTTGTTGACAGTAGTCAATTTGATGCGGCGGCTTTACAAGCACAAATTAGAGCAATTGGTACTGACGATGTAAACAGTTATAACTTTGCAACAGCAACAGTTACAGCAGGAACAGGATTAACAATAAGTTAAGTTTCACTTAAAACATTTAAAAAGGCAGTTTATACTGCCTTTTTTTATGGCTAAAATGATAAATAATAGTAAACGTATAGTAAACACTATACAGTAATTTAGGAGATAAAAATGGCATTAACAGATAACAGAGCGGCGGCGGCTGGTGAGTTTATTGGTAAAGATGTATTCTTAAAAAGTTTTCAACAACAATCAGGAAACGTCAGTGCATCACAATTAACAGCATTAGTTAGTTCAGTCCAAAACTTGAACCTATCAGTTTTAGCAGTAGGAAGTTTTACAGCAGATAGTCAAACAACTGTAAACATGATCCTTGAAGGTGCAGACAACCTTGCAAACGGTGACATCGCAGGTCACGTAATTGCTGACGTTAGTTTCTAAGTTTAACTTATTACAACATAAAAAGGCAGTTATACTGCCTTTTTTTGTGACTAAAAATTAGATAAATAATTGCATAGGACGTAATGTCCGATAACATAGGAGAACAAAATGGCACAAACTAAAGTAAATCCTGTTTATGTAGATGAAGAAAAGTTTTTCATTGGTCTTAAACCAACGTTTTTTGAAGTTGGGTTTGGAGCGGCCGTAAATGCAAAAACTGGTCCAGATAGTACAATTCAAACAGTAATACATGCTATTTTAAATGAAAACCTTTCAATCCTAGGCATGAGTGCATTGTATGACACAAACCAAACAATAGCATTTATGGTTGATGGTGAAAAAGGTACTGATACATATGACGGTTCTAACAGTGAAACTCTAGCAGTCCACTTAGAAGACGTTATTCAAGCATTAGGTACAGTTGATTCAATCAACTTAGCAAGTGCTACAGTAACAGCAAAAACATTTGCATTAGCATAAACTTAAAAAGTTTATAAAAAGAATCCTCACTCTTACGTGGGGATTTTTTTTGGATGACAAATCTTAAAATCTGATAAATAGTACAAAAGACGGAGACACACATGGTCGGAGAAAGATCAGGAGCAATGGGTAGTTCCGAAGTTGTTACAGGCAACATTGAATTTTACACATTGTTTACAAATATAGATATCACAAGAACAGGTGATTTTAACGACAGTACACAAAAAGATTTTGAAAGTGTAGTACAACTTATAGGTTTAAGAGCACAGCCGGTAGTAATGAATAATCCGGTATCGTTAAATGGAGCAGGTGCAAACGTTTTAGAAAACTATGGTGCACCAAGTTTAACAGGAGCAGGTTGGGTTTTCAAATTTGCTTTTGAAAGAGAAGGTGCTCATAGTGTTGATATGCTTAAAGATGAATTAGACGGCATAGTATTAAATGGTGGAACAATAGATACTAAATCGTCTGTAAACATGGAATTTACAAAACAAGATTTGTTATAAGAGATAAAAAATGCCTAAGAAAAACGAACCAGAGCAAAAACTTACTCCAAAACCCTACGTAGAAAGCGGTAATATAGAAGCACATATTATTGCTGATATGCTACGGATAGAAAGTATAACTGCTGAATTAAGAGAGTTCAAAGACGTTACTAAAGAGCGTCTAAACAAGTTAGAAAGTTGGATTATTGCTATTGTAGGTTTAACATTTACTACATTGGTAACAACTGTAGTAGGTTTATTAATGAAGTTACTATGAGATTAGACGAAGTCACACAAGATATCATTATAGAAAATAGAATGGTATGGCGTAAAGTTGGTAATGCAGTAAAACGTGCTGTAAGATGTACCAGTGGGCATAGAAAAGGTAGAGTAGTTTCCAATGCGGCTCAATGTAGTAAGCCTATAGATTTTAAAAAACGTTTTGTTTTAAAGAGAACAAAAGCAAAGATGGGATCTAGAATGGCAAGAAAATCTAGAAGGACAAAAAGATTTAATCCAGCAAGTAGAAGAGTTGCTAGTTTAAATAAACGTAGAAGATAATGAAGTTTGTTAATATAAGATCTATAAAAACATTCCTTAAAGAATATGGAATGAAGCCGGGTGTTGCAACACCAGTTGGACAGCAACCTGGTATGTCTCCTACTTTAGATAAAATTAAAAAAGAAAAAAACAAAGCATCACAATCAAAAATGATTGTTAAAAAAGGTCCAAAGCCAACTGCAAAAGCAATAAAAGATATGAAGCCTGATACTTCTGTTGTAGATAAAGCAGGAAACAAATTAGGAAATGTAGTATCACCCGTTGGCGACAAGTTTAATCCAGATGCAATGGTAGTACAAGATCCTAGTACAAAAGCATATTCAGTAATTGATGCAAAACAAAAAGTTTTAGTAGACCCAGAAGTAGACGAAGGCAAATTAGGAAAACTTGCTAAAAAACAAAATAAAAAGTTAAAAACAAAAGATACTAAAAGTAGACTTAAGAAATTGTCTAGACGCAAATTAAAAGAAGCAGATCCAAAACTGTTTGAAATAAACTTTAATAGAAAAGAAATAGCACAACAAGGCTTAGAAGCACCAGTTAAATGTGGCTTTGAAGCAGAAACATTCTTTTATAATGTTAATAATTCAAGCACTGATCATATAGATGATATGTCGTTATCAGATGTAGAATATGAATACGGTGAAGTACCTGATAGTGCATATGAAGATTATCAAGAAGCAGTTCGAGAAAAGGCAATGGACGAGTATTTGCCAGATATTATAGATCAATGGATTGAAGATAATAGAGATGAAGATTACTACATAGATGAATTCATGAATTCGGGTGATGGTCCTACAATGGATGCTGTAGAACAATACCGAGATGAAATGAAAGAAGAAGATCCAGACGAATTTGAAAATCGCAAAGAAGATGGTTGGGACGATGAGAACTGGGCAAGAGATTTTATAAATGTAGAATACGATTACGAATACCAAGACTTTTTAAGAGATTATGCCAGTGAAGATGATGATCTAATACAAACTGCTGTAGATGAATGTGAAGGCGACTGGTCTATGGACGAATGGATTACAGACAATTGGAGTTACATGAGTTCATTCTTAGACGATTATGGCTTTGAATACAGTACCAGTGGATCAGTCGAAGGCGCCGCTGATGAATTACACGATTGGATTAAAATTAATAGCAGTTATAATGATTACCCTGATTACGGAGAGTATGGTTCTACAAATAATCCAGGTGGTTGGGCAGTAGAAACAGACAGCAGTATAGAACCTGACGAAGGAGCAGGTGCAGAACTTATATCACCCGTGTTTAGTAGTCCTAAAGAAATGCTCAGAGAAATGAAAAGTTTATTTGATTGGGGTGAAGAAAACTTTGGCACCAATAATACTACAGGCTTACATATCACAATGAGTTGGGACGGAAAAGGCAATCAACCAAACAAACTCAAAATGGCATTGCTTTTGGGTGATCAATATTTGCTCAGTGAATGGGGTAGATTGCGTAACAGTTATACAAAAAGCCAATACAAAAGTATTCTAAAATATGCTGAAAATATGAAAAGAGGCGATAATGATAGTTTCTTAAAATTAACATCAGAACTTGAAAAAGGTGTAAGTTCTAACAAGTTTAGTTCTATACATTTTAAAGGCGTAAAAGATAGAGAATCTGGTAATGAACTTATAGAGTTTAGGATTGCAGGTGGTGAAGACTATAATACCATGTATGATAAAGTTGTAAAGACTGTAGTAAGATATGGAACTATTATGAAAGCAGGTTATGAAGAAGATGCTTTTAGAAAAGATTATATTAATGCAGTATATAGACTGATTAAAAAGAGCCAAGAGCCAGATGTTAAAGATGCTGAAAGCAGGCTGGATAATATAAGCGACCCAGTCATAGATGCCGCTAAAGAAATTGTTGGTAAAAAAGATTATTTTGATGTTTTACAAGCACTAGAATTAAGTTTAGGACATCTACAAAGATATAAAGATCTAAGTGACCCAGACGCAGATAAAAAATGGAAACAAAGTGTTAAAGATTATGAAAAAGGTACTGGCGACAAGATGGACATCGTTGAAGTTGAAGAAGTTGAACCAATTACAGGTTACATACAGCCAGATCCAGTAGCACCGAGTAAACGAGCACCTGAGTCATTAGAAAAAGCACAACTTACATTTGGTAAGGCGATAGCAATATTGGCTAGAAACATAGTAGACGGACAAGCAAGAGCAACACCATCAGCAAAACACATTACAGCATTTAGAAAATTTGCTAATTTAATTAATCTTTCTAATAATGAATTAGAAAAAGTGTTGTTTCAAAATATAGATAATGCTAACTATTATGGCAATGATAGAGAAAATGTATCTACGTTAGAAAAAGGTGTACAATTATTATTTAAGCAAGGTGTAATACAACAAAAAGATTACTTTAATCCTCAAGACTTTGATCCTATTGCAGATGGCTTGTGGCAATTTTTCCAAAGTGAAGATGTTAATGATAATAAGGTAATGGATGAATTAGCAGGTTTATTTCAAGATGTTAATCCTAAACACACTAAAGACGACATTTTTATTACATTGAAAGAACTCAGTAGAAAACGCCAAAAGAATTCTATGTATAGATATCTTAAAGATGCTGGGTATGGTGTAGAAAAAACATTAATAACACCTAATATGTTAAGTAACAAAGGTTCTATAGAAAAATTAAAATCATTTTTACAAAAATACGATGGTTACGATCACCCTACAAGCAGAGATCATCATATTAACATAAGAAGTGATGACTCTTATCATAAAGTATTTCAAATGAATCTTGTACAAAAGATGCGTACTAGATTAAATGATTTAAATACTCTACATAATACAGATCCTGAAAAATCAAAAGAAGTTAGAAAGAAACTATTGAAGATAGGTATTGAATTTGTTGAAGAACTTAAACCAGACGATGATATTGAACTTAAACAAGGTGAGGATGATTTAGGTATTGTTGATGGCTTCGACTTTTTAGCCAGTGATCAACGTGCAGAAAATTGGAATAATAGATTAGACAGATTAGTTCGTATGCAAAGTGAAATAGATGAAGAGGAACAAACATATAATTTTGTTCCTGGCTACGATGATTATGTTATTAGTTCTATTAACTTAGACAGATTCTATGATCGAAAAAATGATTACGGAATACCAAAAGATAATTATTTAAAATCATTAATAAAAAATAGATTTCAAGCAATTAAAAAGTTTTTATCTGCTTACGATAAAATTTTCCAAAGCCATGGCTTTGCTAACATGGCCAAAGAGATCAAAGGTAAAAATACTTTAGATAAACGTAATAAAGATTTTGAAAAGAATGTTAGGGATAAATCTAAAGCAACATTTAATATTCCAAGCCATAGTACGGTATATATAAACGATTATAATTATTTCTTAAATAATTTAAGAGAAATAGATCTTGATGACACTGATACTGAAATTTACGGATGGTTCCAAAAAACTGTTATACCAATTATAAGAGATGGAATTAATACAAAAGATTATATTTGGGTTATTCCTTCCGCTCATCAGGCCCAGGCCGAAGATGCACTTACTGGTTTAGATCTTATAGATACTTTTGAAAGTGCAAATAACTATTATCACAGTTGGCGTAAAACAGGATACAACAAAATACTCAGTAAGTTTTATAGAACATACAATGTATCATTTAAAGATCTTACAGATGAAGATAAAGGATATCGAGTATATAATTTAGGTACTCTGGTTGAAACGTTACAAAAACTTCAGATAGAAGTAACACGAAAAGGAGACAGTAGAGCAGGAGCACCAGGACAAAAATATTTGATTGATCCAGAAGATTTAGAAAATAAATTAAGTGGCGAACCTATTAATAGAGGTTCTGCAATGATGTGGGATCAAATTACAGACGATAAAGAAAAAGAAGAAAAAAGATTCAATGCATTTGATTGGAGTGTGTATCCTGATAAAATGAAAGGTATAGTTGCCAAAGAACTTAAAGGCATGAAAGACCGTGAAGGTTATTACAGTTTTCAAGTAGCATTAGAAAATATTCTTAAACTAGTAGTAGATGGTGATATAGATATAGCATTAAAGAATATTGACAACAAAACAGGCTTAATATATGCCGCTGGTGTAGAAGAATATAAAAAACAATCATCGAATGAAATCGGTCAAAAAACAAACTGGAGCAACCTTGCAGATTACATAGGTATAGAAAGAGGTGTAAACGATCAAGGAGTTAAATTATTACAAAAAGTTTATGATCAATACGATACTAATTCCCAAGGAGAATTTTCAGCAGAGGGAGTCAGCATTGAAAGATGGATTGATGCAGTTCAAAAAGCCAACGCATATATACAAAAAAATTACAAAGTAAGTGGCGGAAACTATTTTAGAGATGGCGATAATGTCAGTTTAGCCTATGGTGGTTCTAACCCAGGTGATGGCCAGGCGCCACCTAATCCGAATTGGGGAGTAACAGAACAAGATTACGAAAATGTGCGAGAAAAATATAGTATGTTCAATGCTATGATGCAGAATGGTATTCAATTTTATATTATGAAACCAGATGTAAACAGACTAGTAGCATTCCTAAGAAACCCAGACAACGATGAAGAATTTAAAAAGGCTGTTTTAAACAGCATGATGAGAGAAAGAGAAGCAGGTGCAGAACCAAATGACTTTCAAGGCGCATTGGCTAGAGGTAGAATGAATTTTCAAGGTCAGAACGAAAGTGTATTTGACAAGTTTGAAGCATTACCATTATCAGAGCAACTGGAGTTATTAGAAAAGTTAGATAACACTAAATTAGAAGAAGCATGGAGCAAGAAATACAAAGACAGTATAAATTGTTCTAACCCTAAAGGATTTAGCCAAAAGGCTCATTGTGCAGGTAAGAAGAAAACAAAAGAAAACAATTACGATAATCCTTCTAATAATGATTTAGATATTGAGCAAAAGAAAGCAGATGAAATTTATTGGCAAAGATATGCTGATAACTTTGACAAAATTAAAAAACAAAAATTAGATTTGCCACATCCAATGAAAAAGCCATATCATTTTGTTAATCCGTATAATGGTAAAGTTTCTGGAGAAGGTCCTTTATACGGAATGCAACTAAGTAACTTCCCAGGCTCTGATCATAAAAGATTAACTGGATTAGGTTTTAGAAAAGCAGTAAATGGTGCATACTTTATAAACAATAAAGTCTTAGATCAATTGCATAAAAATGATTTTAAATCATTAAATGAAAGTCCAGAATTAGGACTCCCACCAAGTTTAAGTGGTCCTGATAATGAGTTGTCAATTGATCAATTACAGCAGAAAATCGAGTATTTAACCTTTGAAATATCTAATTTAAGACAACCGTCAAAAAGTCTTTTAGCAACACCTCTTGAAAGACAATATGCAAGATACTATGATAATATGAGATTAAATTTAAGAAATGCAGAACGTGAGCAAGAAAAAAGAAGACGTCCTACACCTCAATATGCATATTTTGATAGAAGGCATTTTCTTCCTCCTGGATCAGGCATACCAGCAGGACAAATGGTTGAACCAATAAATACACAAAAATATACAAGTGATTATCTAGTTAAATTAGGTTGGAAGAAAAAAGGTGCTAATTTCTATATTGGAATACCCGCATTACAAAGATTAGTAAATCAAGGAACTATGAGATTAACAACTGATGGTATGAATTGGTATAACTCTAGATATGGAAACATTTTTGATCCAGCACCTGGGTCAGTATCAAGAAGCAGTGAATTAGATCGCCAAAAAGATTATGAATTAGGTAAGGTAGCAGGAAATACAAGGTTTGATTTTAAGGAAGGCGCAGTACCAGATAATAGTAAAATTAAAGTAATTAATAAATTATTGTCTGATAAGTTTCCTGCAAATGATATTAAAAAACAAATGGATGCCTATTTTGCTATACCAGATCCTAGTATGCTTTATGCCTTCAGACAACATAGAGCAGAAGGCGGAGATGATGTTTGTTTGAGAAAAATACTTAGGCATTATGTTAAAACTCAATTACATCCAAAAGCACTCAAAAAAATAAATTTAAATGAGAATAAAAAAGATTTACTTCAAAAAATACAGAACTTGCCAGACGACGACCAAACAAATAAATTATTACAATACATAGAACAATTACTTATGGACATGGGTTTAGGCGGTAGAATTGCTAGTTTAACAACTGACCTAGATCAAATCGAAGATGTTGATGTAAAACGTTCTGTTAGAAAAATAGCAAAAATTGTTGCAAGTATAGAAATGAGTCCAGAAGAAAGAGCAAAACTTTTTGTAGATTGGAAAGCAGATAACATAGTAGATGTTAAAAAACTTACTTCAACAGGCACATATGATTTTAATGAAATATTTCCTGGATACGGTGAAGGTAATAATGAATGGTTCACAGAACTTATAGATGATTTATCAGATGTTGTAGATTACGGAGTGGGTGCAGGAGAGTTTTTATTAGCAGTATTAAGTCCTAGAATAAGAGGAATTGGATCAGGAGAAGGTTCAGGTGACCTTATAGTAGATAGTGTAAACGTTGAAGTTAAAACAAAGTCCAAAGAAGATGCTAGGTTTGTAGATGAACATGTAAGACCAGACAGTAATTGGCAACCTCTTACAGATAAATTTTACAAAACATTTGAAGATATAGATGAGGTAGCAACAAGACCTAATACAGGCATAAACACTTCCAGACTAATAGGTATGCTTCAAAATCCTAAACTTACTCCAGAGAGAAAACAAGAAGCATTACAACAAATTAAAAGTATGTTGACATCTATTTTAACTGGACTAGATGCATCGAATATAAATGATCTTATGTCAACATTAAGTTCTGGTAACAACGTAGAGTTTAATAAAAAATACGGTGCATACAATATATTAAACTATTTAAATATTAAGAGAGGTAGAGGCGAGTTAGATGGTATTTTGTTTATAAACAAACCTAGAAAGAAAATGTCCTACATGAAAGACTTATCAGATTATGATAATCTAGATATTAAAGTAAATACTATATACATATATTCTAACAATGTTAGATATCCTTTCCCTCAAATAGGATTGAAATAAAATGAAACTAAAAGAATTATTTGAACAGATAGAACACTTTGCTAGTAAAGGGCCATGGGCGGATAAGGCAATAGAAATTTATAATAGTAAAGGCTTAGATGATTTATTCAAGTATATATCTATGACTAAGGCTCAAGAAGATATAAAAATTATAAAACAAGATTTTACAGCAGACTTAGGAGACTTTAGTACTCAAGATGAAGCAGTTGAAGAATTTATAGAAATATTAGACAATGTGCCAACACAATTGAAAGCAACCGCAGGTGGCGGTGGCGGTGGTGGTGCTGGAGGCGGTGGTGCTGG
>CENP01024871.1_pt1 | contig 13164 bp, 12 predicted proteins | sample 361281 | NCBI WGS metagenome assembly CENP01 (sample SAMEA2591122, study PRJEB7988) | marine metagenome | biome: marine biome (ENVO:00000447); feature: deep chlorophyll maximum layer (ENVO:xxxxxxxx); material: saline water (ENVO:00002010), including plankton (ENVO:xxxxxxxx) | depth 70 m
TAATCGATATGCCGCTCCATGTGCATTCATTTAAATTATTGCTAATGGATACTTGATCAGCATTCAGTGAAAAATCCCCATCAACATTGTGATCGGGATTCTCTACACCAACCAAATGGGCAATATCTACATCCTGCTTAATATCCTTTAAATTGATTTGATGATAAATGTCAGCGTTAATAAGCAAAAAGGGATCTGTTCCAAGCAACCCAATGGCATTAAGAACCCCTCCTCCAGTTCCAAGAGGAATTTCTTCTTCAGAAAAACTAATATTTACGTTTGGAAAAGTCTCTAAAACATGTTTTTTAATCATGCTTCCAAGATAGGAGACATTAACGATAATGTCATTGAATCCCGCAGCTAATAAAGCATTGATATTTCTTTCAATAAGTGACTCATTGCCAATTTTTAATAGTGGCTTTGGCATATTTTCTGTAAGTGGCATCATTCTTTTGCCATATCCAGCTGCAAGAATCATAGCTTTCATAAAGCCTTTAACTCCTCATGTAGTTTTGGCATAACAGCAGAGCTTAAATGCTCTTTTAAAGACATAAATTCATCATTGGGTATTAATCTAATTAAATTTTCAAGAATTCCAGGCAAATCCTTTAATCTAAAAGTTCTATTATCTTGAATATATAAATTACTAAGGGTGCCTAAAATTCTCATATTGCGCTGAATACCGCCCCACCTTAACCATTCATAAACATTTTCAACAGAAACATCTAACTGATTACTTTCAATGTAATGTTTGAGAGTGTTATTAATTAATTCATCAGAATAAGAAATATAGTGATCTATTATTATTCCAGCTAAATCTATACCAACAGGGCCAATGCATAAATCCTGAAAATCTATTACTGCAATTTCGTTATTAGAATCTACTATTAGATTTCTTCTTTCAAAATCAAAATGGCAATTCATCCATGGTTGTTCGGATAATTTAGATAGTGCTCTAGACTGCAGAACTTCTAGCTCTTTTAATTTTCTACAAGATAGAAATTTTTCTAAGAAAATTGATTGGATTGTGTCCATTTGCATCGTCAAAGATTCGTCATCAAGTTTATCTATTTGAGGAATATGAGCTATTTGTATTTTAGATAAGATCTCAACTGACTGTTTCAGCAATTCAGGATTTTTATTGAAATCCATATCTATCAAACATTTATCTCCCAGATCTTGTTGAACAATTACTCCGCTAGCTTGATCAACCAAAATAATTTCAGGAGAATTAATGCTTAAGCTTGTAAAAAAATTTGAAACATGAAGGAATTTAGTATGCCTACCCTTTTTAGGATCGAGAAAGCACATAACCAAAGACTCTGCTTTGTCAAAGTGCAATCTATAGTATTCTCTTCCACTTGCTTCAAGTTTTAAGACATCAACTTCGATGGCATTAAAGCCAGTTTTGTTTGCTAATTCTAATGCTTCTTCTTTATTCAATTAACTATTTTTAACTTCATCAGGCACAGGGGTGTCGTCAGGAACGAAGAAGTCGGGCATGAGCTCGCCGAATGGAACATTGGCGTATTTTGAAAAATCTGTTACGCCAGCTTCATGAAGAACTAAGTCGTCAATACAAAAATTGCCGCTAAAGGACTTAGAGTCCTTTATAAGAATTTCATATGCAGCATCAGCCATAATATCTACATTTCGAGATAATCTCATAATTTCATCACCACCAAGATGATTCTGAACTGCAGCAGTTGCGATTGCTGTTCTAGGCCAAAGAGCATTTACAGCTATGCCTCTATCAGCAAACTCTTGAGCCATACCAAGAACGCACATACTCATAGTATATTTAGCCATTGTATAAGCAACCGTTCCTGCAAACCATTTTGGATGCATATCTAAAGGAGGAGATAAATTTAAAATATGAGGATTTGATGCCTTTTCTAAATGCGGTAAACAATATTTACTAACCATGTAGGTTCCTCTTCCATTAATTTGATGCATGAGATCATATCGTTTCATTTCTGTATCTTTAACATTTGTTAACTGAATAGCAGAAGCATTATTGATACAAATATCTATACCGCCAAAATGGTCAACCGCTTTGTTTATAGCATCTCGAACATTATCTTCGTCTCTAATGTCGCAAATAATAGGTAGAGCATCGCCACCTACATCAACAATTTCATCTGCAGCTGTATAGATAGTTCCAGGTAATTTTGGATGAGGGTCAGCAGTTTTTGCAGCTATCACAATTTTAGCACCATCTTGAGCAGCCTTTTTTGCCATAGCCAAGCCAATACCTCTGCTACCACCAGATATAAATATTACTTTATCTTTTAAACTCATAACTTCTTCCTTTATTTTTAAAACTTCTCCATATATGGCCTTAAATCTAATTCATGGGTCCATGCACTTTTCTGTTGAGTATGAACAAACCAATATGCATCAGCAATTGCATCTGGTTGAAGGATACCGTCTTTTTCCTTGAGAGCATATATATCGGGAAAAGTTTCTTTAATAAAAGCTGTGTCTATTGCGCCATCTATTATGAAATGTGCGACATGGATTCCCTGAGGCCCTAATTCTCTTGACATGCTTTGAGCCAATGCTCTTAATGCGAATTTAGCACTTGAAAAAGCAGAAAAACCAGAACTACCTCTTATAGAGGCTGTAGCACCAGTAAAAAATATACTTCCTCTATTTCTTTTTTTCATATATTTTGCTGCCTCTCTACCAGTAAGAAAACCGCCAAAAGCTGCCATCTCCCATACTTTTCTAAAAACTCTTGAAGTCGTTTCTTCTATTGGAAAGTAAACATTTGCACCAGGATTAAAAACTACCACGTCAATGGGAGCAACTTCATCTTCTATTTGCGCAAATAAGTCTTGAATGGACTCTTCTTCTCTTGCATCTACTCCATAGCATTTAATCCATCCGTCTACTTCCTTTATATCTTTTTCAAGTTTTTTAAATTTATCTAGATTTCCTGGCCTTCTTACAGCACAAACTTTATAACCATTTAGAGCAAATTTCTTACATAGCGCTGATCCTGTTGCATCTCCGGCGCCTATTATAATTGCAGAATATTTTGAAAAATCTGTCATAACATTGTTTAATTGTTCTTACTTTATAAAATTGTAACCTAAATGAAAGTAGACTTTATATATGATGTTGCAACACCTAATGGTTACCTAGCACACAAGGTAATACCTGAATTCGAAAAAAGAACAAATACTACATTTAATTATATTCCTTGTCTTGCTGGAGGAATTTTTAAACTTACTAACAATACTCCACCTCTAATAGCTAATGCGGATGTGAAGAACAAAGCTAATTATTTTTTTGTAGAAATGAATAGGTGGATTAAAAAACATAATATCAATAAATTTAAAAATAATTCTAACTTTCCTCAAAATTCATTACTAATTCAAAGAGGGGCGATTGCAGCTAAAAAGCTTAATATTTTTAAAGAATATGTTGAATGTACTATGTCAGGAATGTGGGAAAAAGATTTAAACATTCAAGAAAAAGAAGTGCTTGAGCAGGCGCTTAAAAATGATGGGATCGATCATACAAAAATTTTTGAGATTATCGAAACCAAGGAATGCAAAGATCAACTAATTGCTAATACCTCCTGGGCAGTTGAAAAAGGTGCTTTCGGTATTCCAACTTTTTTAATTGATGATCAGATCTTTTTTGGAAAAGATCATATGTATCAACTTGAAGAATATATAAATTCAAAAAAAGAATAGAACTTTTCTTAAAATACTCTTTCAAAGCTATGAGGTATAGAATAGAAAGATGAAAAAATTACATCTCCTGCCTATTTTATTAGGCTCATTTTTTTCAATCCATTCAAATGGAGAATTCTTGGTGGATAATGTTCTTGTTCAATCCAAAGAAAATAGTCTTTCATGTATTTCGTATGTTCCAAATATTGGAAAAGTTAAAAAAAATGAAGATCTAGAAATTAATTCTGATAAATTTCAAATTACTGATGATAAAAGATTGGTTTTGTATGGAAATGTTGCTCTTGATTTTCCTGAAGGACTTTTAAAAGCACAAAATGCTGAGCTAGATAGAGATAATGGAAAAGTAAAATTTTCAAACTCTGGAGAAATTTTCCTTACAAATTTTTATTTTAAATCTGAGCATGGATATTTAAATAAAGATGATAATTCTATTGCTCTTAATAAAGGCATAGCATTTTCACAAGAAAGAAATTTAGTTTTTAATTTTGATAAGTTAGAGGGCAATCTTGATGACACTATAAATTTACTTGAAGCTTCCATGTCATCTTGTTCTAATCCAGACAAGGGTTGGTTGCTTGAAGCCGATGAGATAGTCTTAGATTCAAAGACAAATCAAGGCTTGGCAAAAAATATTAAAATCAAAGCAGCTGGATCAACAATTTTTGCTTTTCCTTTTGTTCCATTTGCCACTTCAGATGAACGAATGAGTGGTTTTTTAGAGCCATCAATATCTTATTCATCAGATGGCATTGATTTAATGATTCCATATTACAAAGTTATTACTAGTAAGTCGGATATTACATTTGCTCCGAGACATATAGCCAAAAGAGGCTCGGGTCTTGAAATTAATTACAGAGCACTTCATGGGGAAAAAAACAACTATAGAAATCTAGATATCATATATTTTAATAAAGACGATGAATTTGAAAAAGAAACCTCGAATTATGATTCTTCTAGATGGATATATAAATTTAATGATGAACTAAATTTAAATCATTCAACTATAAATATTGATTGGTCAAAATCTTCAGATGACTTGGTTTTAAGAGATATACCTGGAGATATAACATCAATAGGCTACAGAAGAATTCAAAATTTGAATCAAAATATTTCTTTCCAGACAAGATTTAAAAATACAAAACTAACTATAGAGCATCAAGGCTACCAGTCACTTAATCCCATTCTTACAAATGGATATAAAAAATCGCCTGCTCTAAATTTAAAATACAGAAAAAATATCAATGGTTTTATCTTCTCTGAAGATTTAGACATATCAACATTTAAGGCCAATACCATTCATGGGTATTTTGGCTATAAAACAATGGATAATAATTACTTAAGATTAATTGAAAATCCTGATGAGGGTCAGAGAATATTTTCAGATCTTGGTATATCTAAGATTTTCAATGTAAATGGTTTTAATGTCTTATCAAGAGTTGGCGTAAAAAGTATTGACTACAACCTTACTCATTCATCAAAAAAGACTAAAAGCATAAATGTACCAAATGCACTTATAGATATTAGCTCTATCTATGTAAATAAAAATGGTTCTAGGGTTAATATCTTAAAGCCAAGACTTACTTATGGTTATACAGCCTACAGAAATCAAGATAACAACCCAGTCTTTGATAGCAATGAGATATCTCCAGATAATGAGTTATTTATTAATGATAGGTTTTCAGGTATGGATAGAATCGGTGATCAAAGCTTTTACACGCTAAGTATTGATTACTCCCAAATGAAAATGGGAATGAAGAAAGCATCTTTAAGTATTTCAAAGAAATATTATCTCAAAGACAGAAAGATATGGATGGATCCTTCAATGAACTCAACCAATCAAATGGGTTCTATGAGTTCAAATAGATCTATGATGAACATGGGCATGAATGAAGGTCCTGCTGTAATAATGGCATCATGGATGCTCAGTATGAATACTATGATTATGGGTTATGGCGGCTATCTTAAAGATATAAAGAAAATACCTTTGGGTGGGATTACTATAAAGCATAAACTTAAATCTGGGGATATAGGTTACGCACACCGATATAGAAGAATGGCAGGTGATTTTAATGCTGAAATGGATTATTCAGAATTTTTTACAAACATTAACTTAAATTCAAATTTTAAATTTATAACTAAATTAAAAAGAGACAACAACACAGGTCAAAAAATTGAAAGTCTTGTGGGTATAGAATATGAAAATTGTTGTTTAGCATTAAGGGTCACAGGATCTGATAGAAATTTCTCAAGATTTCTTGTAAATGAAGAAATTTTATACCCCACTCTGGCCGATGCATGGGATAATGTGATAGCTATTGAAAGCAAAAGTAGAATTAATTTTGAGTTTGAATTAAAAGGTCTTAATTCTTCTTTTGATAAAATGAATAAATTATTTAGGCAATCTTTATTTAATTACTAAAAAATATGAAAAAATTTACGCTTCTCACAACATTTTTTTTGTCATCAAGTCTTTTTTCTGCAATTGAGATATTAGACAGAGTAGCTGTTATTGTTGAGGATGGCTTAATAATGGAATCACAGATAAAAAGAGATCTTGAAGACATGATTAAAAGATACGACGAACAAAACATTCCTAAACCAGATAATTCAATTCTTAGAGAGCAAGTAATTGAAAGCTTAATAATAGAAGAACTGCAGTTACAACTAGCAGACAGATATGGAATAAGAATTAGTGATGAAGAGTTAAATAATACTATTTCAAGGATTGCAGCTAATAATAACTACCAATTAGAAGAGTTTATTAAATTTATTGAAAACGATGGAAGCTCTTACGTTGATTTCAGAGAAAATGTAAAAAAACAAATAACAATTCAGCGGGTACAAAGAGGTAGAGTTGGGTCTGAGATAGATATTACTGAAAAGGAATTTGAAGCATTCCTTGAAACTAATGAATCTTTATCTGAATTAGAGCCTGAGCTTTTAGTAAGGCAGATACTTGTTAAAGACATAAATAAAGCAAATGAAATCTATGGAAAAATTCAAAATGGTGTTTCTTTCGAATCAATAGCACAAAGTGAGCCCTCAAATACTTATAAAAATAATAATGGATTAATGGAATGGAGAAAAGCCATTGATATGCCTGAACTCTTTTCAAAGGCAATAAATCTTAAACCATTAGGCTTTGTATCTAAACCAATTAAAAGTGGAGCAGGTTATCATATTTTAAAATTAGAAGAGCAAAGAGGAAGGTTTGTTAAAAATGAAGACCAATGGTCAGCCAGACATATATTATTAATACCTTCAACCATCAGAGATGATGAGGCTACGATACAAGAATTAGAAAATATCAGACAAAAAATAATTGATGGCGAAAATTTTGCAAAAATGGCCAATGATTATTCAGAAGACCCTGGCTCAGCCAAAAGTGGTGGTGAATTAGGATGGTATGGTAAAGGAGTATTTGCTGCTGAATTTGAAAAAGTTATGGTCGAAATTGAGCCTAATGTAATTTCAGAAATCTTTGAAACAGAATTTGGTTACCATTTCTTGGAAGTTATAGATAAAAGAAATTATGATATGACTAGAGACATAATAAGAGATGAGGCTTATCAAATTTTATACGAAAGAAAGTTTAATGAAGAACTTGAAAATACACTTCGAGCAATAAGAGCTGAAGCCTTTGTTGAATTTAAAGAACTAGATTGAAAAACATAATATATTCTCCCGGGGAGCCATCGGGCATAGGACCAGATTTAATAATTCAACTATGCTCTTCCTCATTTTGGGAAGATATAAAAATTCCTATTGCTTGTATTGCAGACCCTGAGCTACTTCTAGCTAGATCTAAAAAATTAGGTAAAAATATTAAACTTTCTAAAATTGATAATTTAAAAAATCTAAAGAAAAACAAAAGGAATAACATTCAAGTTCTCTATGTGGCAGCATGTAAAAATTTAAAACCAGGAAAAATTCACAAATCCAATGCTAGCTATGTTTTAAAAAATTTAGATTTTTCAATAGATTACGCATTAAATAATAAAAAAACAGCTCTAGTAACTGGGCCTATAAGTAAAGAAAATATTATTTCAATAGATAAAAAATTCCAAGGTCATACTGAATATATACAAAAACAAACTAGAAGCGATGATGTGTTAATGCTTCTTAGCTCTGATAAGCTAAAAGTTGCATTAGCAACAACGCACCTTCCATTAAAAAATGTAGCAAAAGCAATAACTAAAAAATTAATTGCCTCTAAAGCAAAAATACTTAACGATGAGCTTAAGAATAAATTTAAGATTAAGAATCCTAAAATTACATTACTTGGTCTAAATCCTCATGCTGGAGAGGGAGGAAAAATTGGCTCTGAAGAAAAAGATGTTTTAATACCAGTTGTAAAAGAATTGAGACGAAAAAAAATTAATATCTCGTACCCAAAATCAGCTGATACAGCATTTACAAAAAAAATTTTAAATGAAACAGATGCATACCTTGGCATGTATCATGATCAAGTATTACCTGTCATAAAAGCTCTAAGTTTTGGTTCTACAACTAATATTACTCTGGGAGTACCTATCATAAGAACATCAGTAGATCATGGGGTTGCTCTTGATATTGCGGGCACAACGAAATGTGATACATCATCGCTAAAAGAAGCCATTAGGATTGCTAAAAAAATTATCTAATGATTTCAAGGAATATCAGAAGAAAATTTGGTCAAAATTATTTATCTGATCCAGCAATTATTTTTGAAATGGATCAATCAATTTCTCCACAAGTTGGAGCAAATTTTTTTGAGATAGGGCCTGGTATGGGTGCCCTTACAAAAGTTTTGAATCGTGATGGTATCTTTATTAAAGCCATTGATATTGATCAAAATAATATCGAGTATCTTTTAAAAGAATTCAAGGGTCCTGCCACATATGAATTCCTTCAGGGTGACATTTTATCCTTTCCATTAAATTTCTTAGAGGATAAAAAATATAGGATCGTTGGCAACCTTCCCTACAATATTTCAACACAAATAATTTTAAATTTCATTAGCTGGAGCAATGAGGTCGAGGATATGCATTTTCTTGTTCAAAAAGAAGTAGCAGAAAAGATTAATGGATCGCTAGGCACAAAAAATTGGGGTAAGCTTTCTATAAAACTCTCAGCATTTTTCCATACTCAAATTTTATTTGATGTTCCACCAGAGTCTTTTGATATTAAACCTAAGGTTGATTCAAGCTTCATAAGATTAATTCCAAAAACAGATGTTGTAGATTCATCAACAAAAGATAAATTTTTTAAGATAATAGATATGTCTTTTGCATCTAGAAGAAAAAATATTAAAAACAATCTAAAGAAAGCTAATTTAAATTGGAGTGAATTAGGTATTGATCAAAATCTAAGGCCTGAAGAAGTATCACTAGAAAATTACTTAAAAATTGCGAAACATTATCGAGAATAGATGGCACATTATGTAGTTGGCGATGTTCAGGGGTGTTTTAAAGAATTGGAAGCACTATTAATAAAGGTTGATTTTGACAAAAATAAGGATCAGCTCATTTTTGCCGGTGATTTAGTAAACAGAGGTAAAGATTCTCATAAGGTTCTTGAATTCTGTATAAATAATCAAAAATCAGTCTCTGCTGTATTGGGCAATCATGATTTTTATTTACTGTATTTGATTGAACATCACAAAAAAGATAAATCAATGAAAAAAGTTCTTGAATCAAAAAATTTACAACAATATCAATCCTGGCTAAAAGCCCTTCCCTTATTTCTAGAAATTAAAATAAAAGACACAAAAGAAATCTTTTGGATTTCGCATGCAGGAATACCATTTTTCTGGAGCATAAAAGAAGCAAAAAAATTATCACGCGAGGTTCAAGAAGCATTACAAAACGATGCATCAAACCTTCTTGCAAAAATGTGGGGAGATGCTCCAAAGAGATGGAGTAATAATTTAAAAGGATATAAAAGGCTTAGAACAATAATCAACTACTTTACAAGAATGAGATATTTATCAGAGGATGGATCGCTTAAGCTAGATTTAAAAAGTAAAACTGCTAAAAAAGGATACATACACTGGTTTAGTCAAACAAAAAAGAATTTAAAAAACAAAGAAAATATAATATTTGGGCATTGGGCATCAATAGAAGGCGTTACTAATACAGACAATATAATTGGCCTTGATACAGGATGTGTTTGGGGAAATAAACTTACAGCTATAAGATTGGAAGATAAAAAAATTTTCCAGATAAAAAAACGATGAAAATATATGAGGTTGGTGGAGCTGTAAGGGACGCTCTTCTAAATAAAAAAGCTAAAGACAAAGACTGGGTTGTTGTTGGTGCATCACCTGAAGAAATGGTATCAAAAGGCTTTAAACCCATAGGAAAGGATTTCCCAGTATTTCTTCATCCTGAATCAAATGAAGAATATGCTCTCGCGAGGACTGAACGGAAGACCGGTCATGGCTATCACGGTTTTAATTTCTATTACGGTAAAGAAGTAACGCTAGAAGAAGACTTATCAAGAAGAGATTTAACAATAAATGCTATTGCAAAGGACACTAATGGCAATATTATTGATCCCTATGGGGGTAGAAATGATATTAAGAATAAAATATTCAGACACGTATCAGATGCATTTTCAGAAGACCCATTAAGGGCTATTAGGCTTGCTCGATTCCATACTTATGATCATTTAAAAGATTTTTCTATTGATGAAACTACTGAAAAAATGCTTGAAGAAATTATTAGCTCTGGTGAAATAGCAAATCTTTCATCTGACAGAATATGGGCTGAAACTAATAGAGCGCTATCGTCAAAAAATCCAAATATATTTTTTGAGGTAATAATAAAATATAAGATGCACTCCCCTTTTTTTAATAAATTAAGAATTCCAATATGTGATTCAAGTTCAAATAACCTCGTTCGATGGGCCGAACTTCAAGTCAACAATGATTTTTCTTTAGGAGACAATCTCCCAGTCCCTAATGCTCAAAAGAACTCATCAGATGTTTTGATGAGGTTGATAAAAATTACCAAAGATATGTCTAATGAATCACTTATAGATTTTTTGCCTAAGGTTAATATGGAAAGAAATCAGTCACTGATTAGCGATTTATGCTGCTTACCGCATCTTTCAGATTCAAAAGATTTAATATTAAGATTATTAGAAAATACAATTAAAGCTGATTTTTCTGCTCTTAAAAATATGCCGACTGAGAAAATTTATGAAGAAAAGCATAAAATATACAAACAAATAGTTAATCAATCTTTATGAATAAAACCATATTAATTACAGGAGCAGCAAAAAGAATTGGCAAAGAGATAGCCTTAACTTTTTCTAATATGGGATGGAACATTATTATTCACTATAATTCTTCAAAAAAGGATGCGCAGGATTTAGCAGACCAAATCAATTCTCATAACCCCAACTCTGCAAAAATCATTCAAGCTAATTTAGACATTTCATCAGATGTTCAACGATTAGTTAATGAAACTAAACTATGCTTTGATTCAATCGATGTTCTAGTAAACAATGCTTCAACTTTTTATCCAACACCCATTGATGAAATTTCTGAAGAGCATTGGGATAAATTGATTGGAAGTAATCTTAAAGGTCCGTTATTTTTAATTCAGGGTCTAAAAGATAAATTAATTGAATCAAGGGGTTCTATAGTAAATATTACGGATACTAATTTAAGCAAAGGCGTTGCAAATTTTTCTATATACGCTTCTGCCAAGGGGGGGTTAGAATCCATAACTAAGGTTCTTGCAAGAGAATTAGCTCCAGAGGTTAATGTTAATGCAATTGCGCCTGGTGCAATGCTGGAACCACCTGATGTGACTTGGACTGAAGAACAAAAGGAAAAAGTAATAGCCAATATCCCACTCAAAAAAATGGGATCTGAAAAAGATATTGCCAATACTGTTAAGTTTGTTGTCAGTTCAAAATATATGACTGGACAAATTATAAAAGTTGATGGAGGAAGATCACTCTCATGACAGGTGACGCTCAAAAATATGAACAAATATTTTCTGGAACAAAAGAAGTTGCTGAACATTTAAAAATCAATACTTCAAAACTTCAACCATGGGTTGATGCTCATGTTCCAGGAGCTGGTTCAATAAAATCTATAGAGCAATTTAAAGGGGGTCAATCAAATCCTACCTATAAAGTTGTTACAGATAATAAAAATCTAGTTCTAAGAAGAAAGCCACCAGGCAAGCTTCTACCTTCAGCTCATGCTGTCGACAGGGAATATAAAGTCATCACTGCTCTTGGTCAAACTGATGTTCCTGTTCCAAAAACCTACGGTCTTTGTGAAGATGAAGATGTAGCTGGAACCACTTTTTTTGTTATGGATTGTTTGGATGGGGATATTTATTGGGATCATATGCTCCCCTCTCTTTCAAAAGAACAAAGGATTAAAGTCTATCAAAGTAAAAATAAAACTCTTGCTGCTCTTCATAGCGTAGATTACAAAAAAGTTGGATTAGAGGATTATGGTAAACCTGGTAATTATGTTGCAAGGCAGGTGTCAAGATGGTCTAAACAATACAAAGCATCTGAGACAGACAATATTGTTGAAATGAATAATCTTATAGAGTGGTTACCAGAAAATATTCCAGATGATGATGAAACCTCAATTGTTCATGGAGACTATCGCCTAGATAACATGATAATGAAGAATCAAGAAGTCATAAGTGTTCTTGATTGGGAGCTTTCTACTTTAGGTCATCCAATTGCAGACTTTTGCTATCATTGTCTTACATGGAGAACAGAGCCATTATTTTATGATCATGAAAAATTAAAAGAAATGGGCATTCCAAATGAAATGGAATATCGCGATATGTACTCTGAAATTACAGGAAAAGATCTGTCAGCTAATTGGGAATTCTATATGGCTTTTAGCCTGTTTAAAGTGGGAGCCATATGTCAAGGCATTCTTGGCAGGGTCAGAGATGGAACTGCATCAAGCAAGCATGCTGAAGACAGAGGAATGAAGGTCTATCCCCTATCACAAGGTGCATGGTCAATAGTAGAAAATAACTTTAAATAGTTTTTCTAAAAAAAAGAATTATTCCAGTAATTGAGCTAATTAGAGCGAGAACAGAAAATAATTTTAGCAAAATGTTATTTATATTATCTCTATCTTGATAATCCATAATATGTAAAGCCCATAAAAGATCCCACGCTCTCCATGAATCAGATCTTATTGCAGCTATATCTCCTGTCATAGAATCAACATAAATATTAATTCCATCATTAGTGTCTGTAGAGACTTTATATATTGGCAGTCTTCTACCCCTATACTCAACACCTCTCTCAACTTTTTCGATTAAACTTACGCTTACAGGATTTAACGATGTTTTTTCTTTTGCAATTGTTATTGCCTCTTCAGATGACAACATATTAACAGGAAAATTTTGAGGATAAGAAGAGTACGTTTTAATTCCATTATCATTTGTTTCAATAATCTCTTGTCCGAGTCTTTTAAAAA
>CENP01079321.1_pt1 | contig 13159 bp, 12 predicted proteins | sample 361281 | NCBI WGS metagenome assembly CENP01 (sample SAMEA2591122, study PRJEB7988) | marine metagenome | biome: marine biome (ENVO:00000447); feature: deep chlorophyll maximum layer (ENVO:xxxxxxxx); material: saline water (ENVO:00002010), including plankton (ENVO:xxxxxxxx) | depth 70 m
TGTACCTGGCGGCAAAGCAGATTTAATTTTGTCCCAATTTATTTTTCGTTCAGCTGTAGTTAAATACCCTGTTTCTTCGATAAATTTTCTGAATTGAGCATTTGTTACTTCAGTTTCATCCATCCAAAAAGAACTAACTTCTACACTATGTTTTGGATATTCATCACTTCTAGCTTCATCATTATCTCCACCCATTAAAAATTTTCCACCCTCAATAAATATCATTCCATCTTTTTTTATTTGAATATTTTTTTCATGGTCGCATGAAACGAACAATAATGGAATAACTATTGTAAAAAGGGTTTTTAATAAATAAAAATTCTTCACTTTTAATTAAATAATTTATTACTAAATTACGTACAACAACAATGAAAAACAATAAAGCTGATATTTACTGGAAAAAGAATCTTAAATACTTGACCATACTTTTATCGATATGGTTTACTGTTTCTTTTGGTTTTGGAATAATACTGGTAGACAAATTAAATGAGATTCAATTTTTTGGGTTTAAACTAGGTTTTTGGTTTGCTCAACAAGGTTCCATTTATACATTCGTTATATTAATTTTCGTTTATATTTTTTTAATGAACAGACTTGATAAATTCTACAGGTCAAATAAATAGGTTTTAAATGTCATTACAGGTTTGGATTTGGATTATCGTAGGTTTGACTTTTGCATTATATATAGGTATTGCAATTTGGTCTAAAGCTGGTTCAACAAATGAATTTTACATTGCTGGTAAAGGTGTTCATCCCATTGCTAATGGAATGGCGACAGCGGCTGACTGGATGAGTGCAGCATCATTTATCTCTATGGCTGGAATAATTTCCTTTATAGGTTATGATGGCTCAGTTTACTTGATGGGTTGGACTGGAGGATACGTGTTATTAGCGCTCTTATTGGCTCCTTACCTTAGAAAGTTTGGAAAATTTACAGTGCCTGATTTTATAGGTGATAGATATTACTCAAATGTTGCTCGAACAGTTGCAGTATTTTGTGCGCTAATTGTTTGCTTTACTTATATAGCTGGACAAATGAGAGGTGTAGGTATTGTTTTCTCAAGATATCTTGAAGTTGATATAAACTCAGGTGTTTTTATAGGGATGGGAATTGTTCTTTTTTATGCCATATTGGGTGGTATGAAAGGAATCACTTATACTCAAGTAGCTCAATATTGTGTTTTAATTTTTGCTTTTATGGTGCCCGCAATTTTTATTTCAATTCAAATGACGGGCAACCCAATTCCTCAACTAGGTTTTGGTTCTGAATCAGTTGATGGAGTTTATCTATTAGATAAATTGAATGGACTGCATGAAGAATTAGGTTTCAGTGAATATACATCTGGATCAAAATCTACACTTGATGTATTTTTAATTACAGCAGCACTTATGATAGGAACAGCTGGATTACCTCATGTCATTGTTAGATTTTTTACAGTTAAAAAAGTTAGCGATGCAAGAAAATCTGCAGGATGGGCACTTTTATTTATTGCAATTCTTTATACTACAGCTCCAGCTATAGCTGTATTTGCAAGAACAAATTTAATTGAAACTGTTTCTGAAAAAGAATATTCAGATATGCCGTATTGGTTTAAGAAATGGGAAGATACAGGTCTGTTAAAGTTTGAAGATAAAAATGATGATAATATAATTCAATATTTAGGAGATGAACAACTAAATGAATTGACCATTGATAAGGATATTATGGTTTTAGCTAATCCTGAAATTGCTCAATTACCCAACTGGGTTATTGCATTACTAGCTGCAGGTGCGATTGCTGCTGCATTGTCAACTGCTGCAGGTCTTTTACTTGTTATTTCATCTTCAATATCTCATGATTTGATAAAAAGAATGATTAATCCCCAAATCAGCGATAAAGGAGAATTAATAGCTGCAAGAGTCTCAGCATTTTTTGCAGTTTTACTTGCCGGATACTTTGGAATAAATCCGCCAGACTTTGTTGCTGCAACTGTAGCATTAGCTTTTGGATTAGCGGCTGCATCTTTTTTCCCTGCAATTGTTTTAGGAATTTTTTATAAGAAAATGAATAAAGAGGGAGCTATTGCTGGTATGCTTGTTGGGATTTTATCAATGTTGTTTTACATGACAAAATTTAAATTTGGTTGGTTTGGCGGTGGATCATCTGAAGATTGGTGGTTTGGTGTTTCACCTGAGGGCTTTGGAACAATTGCAATGGTAATCAATTTAGTTGTTTCAATTACAGTTTCAAATTTTACACCATCTCCACCTGAAAAAATAATAAAGTTGGTTGAAAATATAAGACTACCGAGTGATGAAGATGTTTAATAAATTAATATTAATTCTATTGCCGTTTTGTTTGTTTTCTCAACAAAACTTATTTGATAAAGAACTTTTTATTGTAGAAGAAGATACCTTAAGATATAGAGTTCTTGCCCCATTAGATTATGAAAAGGACAAAAAATATCCTGTACATTTAGTTTTACACGGTTCTGGTGAAAGAGGTAATGATAATGAATTACAATTATTTCACGGATCTAATCTTTTTTTAAATAAAAAAAATAGAGAAAAATATAAATCATGGGTCATTTTCCCACAAGCTCCAAAAAATGATTGGTGGGGTGGTAATTATGATCCTTATAAATTTGATTATGAAATAAAAACATCACAAGCTTTAGATCTAGTTATAAGATTTATGGATGAGTTTATAAATCGAGGCGATGTTGATAAAAATAAAGTTTATGTCAGTGGATTATCAATGGGTGGTATGGGTACATTTTCAATAATTGCTGAAAGACCTAACATGTTTGCTGCAGCTACACCAATTTGTGGTGATGGTGATCCTAACAATGTAATCTCTTTTGCTAAAAAAGTACCTATTTGGATTTTTCATGGAGCACTTGATAAAACTGTCCTACCAACTCAATCTTTAAAAATGGCTAATGCAATAATGAAAGCAGGTGGTAATCCAAGAGTTACTATTTATGAAAATATTGATCATAACAGCTGGGACGTAGCTTTTGCAGAAAAAGATTTTCTTAAATGGATACACTCAAAATCAAAAAAAAATGAATAGGAATATATACTTAATATTATTAATTATTAATTTTTCTTGCTCTTCACAAACCGATAATAATAATCAAATAGTAATTCCCCAAAATAATGAAAAAGTTGAAATTTATTTAATTGATAATTTAGATGATTCCAGAGGATATTGTTTAGATATGAAGGGTTACAAAGAAAATGCTGATACAAGTAGAAACATGCAAGTTCATACGTGTTATTCTTACCAAGGTGAAATTGCAGTTGATCAAGGGTTTAATAAAGGTAAAATTGCAGAAAAAGAGTTTTATATTTCTCACTTTAAAGTATGTTTAGAAGCTGAAAATATTGAAAGTTCATCTACAATTGAATTAAATAGTTGTGACAAAAATCAAAAACAAAAGTTTATTCTTCAAAGTAATGGTAAAATTAATCCTGAGGGTAACATAAACCTATGTTTAACTGCATCAGTAAGTTCAAGAGAAGGCGGTGGTGGAAATCCTGTTCATTTAATTAGGGATTTAAGCTTAGAATTATGTAACGACGATATATCAACATTGCAAAGATGGAACATGAGAACATCAAACTAATTTAAAAAAATTTAAAATGAAAAAAATTACATATTACTACATTATTAGTTCCTTTTTTTTTATGAATTTAAATAGTCAAGAAGTTTATATTCAAGGTGGCGGCACTCTAGATGATTGGGCAAATCTATCTATGTATGCCAAATCAAATAAAGAATTAATAAATAGCTCTGATAAAAACAGGGTAGTTTTTATGGGCAATTCAATTACTCAAGGTTGGTCAAATTTTGATCCAAATTTTTTTATTGAAAACCCCTTTATAAACAGAGGAATTAGTGGTCAAACTACTCCTCAAATGTTAATTAGGTTTAAACCTGATGTTGTAAACTTAAAACCAAAGGCCGTTGTTATTTTAGCTGGTATAAATGATATAGCAGGGAATACCGGACCGATGGAAATTGAAAATATTGCTGAAAATATTTTTTCAATGAGTGAAATTGCGAAGCAAATAATATTACAGTATACATCTGCTCTGTGCTTCCTGCAAAAGACTTTCCTTGGTCACCTGGACTAAATCCAGCAGAAAAGGTTGTAAAACTAAATGCTATTCTAAAGGACTATTGTGAGAAAAATAAAATTCAATATGTTGATTATTATTCAAAAATGGAAGATGGCAATGGAGGCTTAAAAGTTCCTGAATACACTACTGAAGATGACTTAGTTCATCCTAATCTTAGTGGTTACAAAGTAATGGAAGAGGTAATACTTAGCAATTTACAACCAAATAACTAATTTTTCATAAATTAGATAAGGTGTAAAATGAAAAAAAATTTTAAATTTTTTATAATTCCATTTATTTTAATAATTGCATTAAAATATTTCAAATCAAACAATTATAGTGAAGTCTACATTGATAATTCAAATCCAAATTATGAAAATATTAATGTATCAAATATCCCAGATGATATAGATTTTAATTTTCATGTAAACCCAATAATTTCCGATAAATGTTTTGCTTGTCATGGCCCTGATGAAAAACAACGAAAAGCCAATTTAAGATTAGATACGCAAGATGGACTTTATCAATTAACCGAAGATTTAATTAACAAAGTAATTGATGTTGAAAATTTAGAAAAAAGTGAAATGATTCGTAGAATTTTTCATGAAAACGAGTCAATTCTAATGCCACCTCCAGAGTCCAATTTGAGTCTGTCTGAATATGAAAAACAAATTTTAAAAAAATGGATTCTTCAGGGTGCTAAATGGAAAAAGCATTGGTCATTTATCAAACCTATCAAACCTGAAATCCCAGAAATTAAAAATTCTGATTGGACAAATAATGAGATAGATTTTTTTATTGCTAAAAATATTGAAAATAATAATTTAGAGTTTTCAAAATTAGAATCTAAAGAAATTTTGTTGAGAAGATTATACTTTGATATAATTGGTCTTCCTCCCTCAGTTAAAGAAATTGATGATTATTTAAAAGATGACTCTGAAACAGCGTATGAAAAAGTAGTTGATGAATTACTTCAATCGGATAATTATGGTGAAAGAATGGCTTCAATCTGGATGGATATTGCAAGATATGGTGATAGTCATGGTTACCAAGATGATACTGAACGAACCATGTGGCCTTGGAGAGATTGGGTAATTCATGCATATAATTCTAACCTCCCCTATGATGAGTTTATAACTTGGCAACTTGCCGGAGACTTAATTCCTGATGCAACAAAAGAACAAATTATTGCAACTGGGTTCAATAGAAATCATAAAATTACTCAGGAAGGTGGAGTTATCCCTGAAGAATATAGAGTAGAATATGTTGCAGATAGAGCAATTACAACCTCAAAATTAATGATGGGCTTAACAATGGAGTGTGCAAGATGTCATAGTCATAAATATGATAATATCACTCATGATGAATTTTATGGATTTTATAGTTTTTTTAATAATGTTAATGAAAAAGGCCTAATTGAATATGGAGATTTTGCTCCTGAACCAAAAATAACTGTTACAAAAAATGATTTGTCTAATGGGCTTGATTTTATAAAGCTTCCCGACAGTTTAGATAAAGTAACTTTCATGGTAATGAAAGAAACCGAAAATTTAAGAAAAACATATGTCCTTAATAGAGGACTTTATAATCTTACAATGAATGAAGTAAAGCCAATGACTCCTAATTCAGTTATGCCAATTAAAGAAAATGATGCAAATAGATTAGATCTTGCAAAATGGTTTTTTGATGATGATAATCCTTTAACATCAAGAGTTGTAGTGAACAGACTATGGCAGCAATTTTTTGGTGTTGGTATTGTTGCTACACCTGATGACTTTGGTACCCAGGGAAATAGACCTATAAACCCCAAACTTTTGGACTGGTTAGCTGTTACTTATAAAGATTATGATAAATGGGATACAAAAAGATTCATCAAGAGAATTGTTATGTCATCAACTTATAAACAATCAAGTTTCACAAGTGATAAAAATTATGATTTAGACCCTGAAAATGTTTATTTATCTAGATATCCAAGACAGAAATTATCTGCTGAAATGATTAGAGATAATATATTAAAATCTAGTGGTTTAATGGTTAATAAATTAGGTGGTCCAAGTGTTAAACCACTTCAACCAGATGGACTTTGGGATGAAGTTACTGGTGGTGGTGGTGGTAGTTTGGCGAAATATGTAATGAGTAGTGGTGAAAATTTATATAGAAGAAGTTTGTATACATTTTGGAAAAGAACAGTTCCTCCTCCTACTATGATGATCTTTGATGCTGCATCAAGAGACAACTGTGAGGTAAAAAGACAAAATACAAGTACACCTCTTCAATCATTAACTTTAATGAACAATCCAGAATTTCAAAAAGCTGCTATGCATTTAGCTTCTAATATTTTTGAAAAAGATTTATCGATTAATAAAAAAATAAATACTTTATACAGAACGATTACAGGACGAAAACCTAATAAAAAAGAAGTAACAATGTTAAAAGAATATTTCAAAGAAGAAAATTCAAAAAATGAAGATGAAATTGCTTTTGATAAACTTTGTATGTTAATTTATAATTTAGATGAAACCAGTCAAAAAAGCTAATGCAAGAAATTCATAAACACTTTATTAATAATAACAGGAGAAATTTTTTAAAGAAAACTGGTTTATGTATCGGAGGTTTAGCTTTAGGTTCAATCGTAAATCCATTTGAAAACAATAATGAAGATCCATTTTCTGTAATTAATAATCAATTAAATCTGCCTCATTTTGCCCCGAAAGCAAAAAGAATTATTTACTTATTTCAAAGTGGAGGGCCAGCTCAACAGGATTTATTTGACTATAAACCTAAACTAATGAAGATGCGTGGGATTGATTTACCAGAATCAGTTAGAATGGGACAAAGATTAACTGGAATGACATCTGGTCAAGACAAATTTTCGCTTGTAGGTGGTGTGACAAATTTTAAGCAGTATGGTGAATCCAGAGCATGGGTTAGTGATCTATTACCATACTTAAGTAAAGTAGTTGATGAGCTTTGTTTTGTTAAATCAATGAATACTGAAGCTATTAATCATGATCCTGCTGTTACATTTTTTCAAACAGGATCTCAGCAACCTGGAAGGCCTAGTATGGGTTCATGGCTTAGTTATGGGCTTGGTAGTTTAAATAAAAATTTACCATCATTTGTTGTTTTATTGTCAAGAGGAACTGGAAGACCCAAAGGTCAGCCACTATATTCAAGATTGTGGGGAAATGGCTTTTTAAGTTCTCTGCATCAAGGAGTTCAATTTAGATCTGCTAAGGATCCTGTTCTTTTTCTAAAAGATCCTGAAAATTTAACTAGACAAGAAAGAAGAAAAATGTTAGATTATCTATCAGAACTTAATGAAGAACAACTTCACATGTTCGGAGACAAAGAAGTAGAAAGTAGAATCTCTCAATATGAAATGGCATACAGAATGCAGACTTCTGTTCCAGAAACTATGGATATTTCAGACGAACCAGATAATATTTTAAAAATGTATGGGCCAAATTCAAAAAAACCTGGCACATATGCAGCAAATTGTATACTTGCAAGAAAATTAATTGAAAAAGATGTAAGGTTTGTGCAATTATATCATATGGGATGGGATCAACACGAAAACTTACCCACACAAATTAAAGGTCAAGCTAATGATATTGATCAACCTACAGCAGCCCTAATAATGGATTTAAAACAAAGAGGCTTGCTTGAAGATACGCTTGTTGTTTGGGGGGGAGAATTTGGCAGAACTTCCTACAGTCAAGGATCTCAAGCAGCATTAAAAAACAACACATATGGAAGAGATCATCATCCAAGATGTTTTACAATATTTATGGCAGGTGCTGGAGTTAAACCTGGCTTCAGCTATGGTGAAACTGATGATCTTGGATATAACATAGTAAAAGACCCAGTTCATGTTCATGACCTTCAAGCAACTATTCTTCATTTGTTTGGAATTAATCATGAAAAAATGACCTATAAGTATCAAGGAAGAAGATTTAGATTAACAGATGTTCACGGGGACGTTAAAAATGATATTTTAACTTAGAATTTAAATTTTATGTATTTGAAAAAGATTTTTGTGGTCATTGTTATTCTATTTACAATTATTGAAACTTCATCACAAGAAAAAAAATTTGAAAACTATAATCAAAACATTGGAAATATTGATTATGGGCTTGAAATGATCTCTATAAATGGTGGCAATTTCAAAATGGGAAGTCCTAGTTACGAAAAAAACAGGAAAGCCGATGAGGGACCAGTTCATGAGGTTTATATTGATTCCTTTTGGATGGGAAAATTTGAAATTACTTGGGATTTATATGAACTTTTTATGAGTAGAGAAATTGACAAGGACCAAATTAACAATGATATTAATAATGAAATTAATTTAGATGTTGATGCTGTAAGTTCTGCTACAACACCATATGTAGAAATGAGCTTTGGAATGGGAACAAATGGATATCCTGCAATTTCTATGACTCAGTTAGCAGCATCAAAATTCTGCGAATGGCTTACTGCTATGACTGGAAATTATTACAGGCTTCCAACTGAAGCAGAATGGGAATATGCTTGTAGAGCAGGCTCAAATAAACCATTTAGTTTTGAAAATGAAAATGAAATTGCAGAATATGCTTGGTTTGAGGAAAATAGTAATGGAAGTTACCATAAAGTAGGTCAAAAAAAACCTAATCCATGGGGATTACATGATATGCATGGTAATGTTTCAGAATGGACATTAGATCAATACAATCCAATGGCTTATCAAAAATCAGTAAATATTGTTTCTAATAATCCTATTGAAATAGCAACAAAACTATATCCTAGAGTCGTTAGAGGAGGTTCATTTATGAGCAAATCCTACAGACTAAGAAGTTCAGCAAGAATATCATCAAATAAAGAATGGAAAAAACAAGATCCACAAATACCAAGAAGCTTATGGTGGCACACTGATGCTCAGTTTCTTGGATTTCGCATTGTTAGGCCGTTTAATACACCATCATTAGAAGATCAAAAAAAATATTGGATTAAATAAATTATTCTTAAATTAATGATGTGTTAAGGAGAAGTTTTTTAAACAATTTAAGTTTAGGTGCATCAGGATTTCTAATACCTCAATTAGACTATAGTTTTTCAAATTATTCGAGTTCAATTAATGACTTTAATTTAAAGTATGCCCCGCATTTTGGAATGTTTAAAAATACAGCAGGTGATAATTTAATTGATCAATTAAATTATATAGCAGACCAGGGCTTTACTGCTTTTGAAGATAATAATCTTAAAAAAAGAAGTATTAAAATTCAAAATGAAATATCTAAGACAATGAATAAAAGAGGATTAGAAATGGGTGTTTTTGTCGCTCATACTATTCATTGGAAAGAGCCCAACCTTGCTAGTGGTGATAAAAATAAAAGAAAGGAATTTTTAGACGAAATTAAATCTTCAGTTGAAGTTGCTAAAAGAATAAACGCAAAGTGGATGACTGTAGTCCCAGGTTACAGAGATCTTCGTCTTAATTTATCATACCAAACTGTAAACGTAATAGATTCTTTAAAATATGCTTGTGATATTCTAGATCCTCATGGATTAGTTATGGTGCTTGAGCCATTAAATTTTATAAATCATCCTGGATTATTTCTTACAGAAAGTCCACAAGCCTATGAAATTTGTAAAGCTGTAGATTCTAAATCATGCAAAATTTTATTTGATATTTATCATCAACAAATTCAGGAAGGTAATTTAATTCCAAATATTAAAGATTGTTGGGATGAAATTGCCTATTTTCAAATTGGAGACAATCCTGGAAGAAAAGAACCAACAACAGGTGAAATTAATTATAAAAATATTTTCCAATATATTTATAATAAAGGATTTGATGGAATTTTAGGTATGGAGCATGGTAATAGTCAAAACGGAGTTGAAGGTGAGATGGCAATAATTGAAGCCTATAAAAAAGTAGATAATTTTAAAAATATAATATAAATGAAAAATTTAAAAAGAAGATTTTTTATCAAGAGTTCATCATTATTAGCTGGTGGTCTTGTTTTACCATCATTTAGCATCAATAGGATGGCAAATAATTCAAATAATAAAAAGCTAAAGGTTTCTGTTGTAGGATGTGGAGGAAGAGGAACTGGTGCTGCAGTTCAAGCATTGAGAGCAGATGAAAATGTTGAATTAGTTGCAATGGCAGATGCATTCAAAGACAGGTTAGAAAATAGTTTGAATGCAATTAAACAGGAAATGGAGGGAGAAAAAAACATTGATATAATGGAAAAAAATAAATTAACTGGTTTTGATGGATATAAAAAAGCTATTGATCTTGCAGATGTAGTAATTTTAGCAACTCCGCCAGGATTTAGACCATTACATTTTAAATATGCAATAGAAAATGACAAACATGTTTTTATGGAAAAACCTGTAGCTACAGATGCTAATGGAGTTAGACAAGTTTTGGAAACAGCTAAAATTGCAAATGAAAAAAAATTAAATGTTGTTGTTGGTTTACAAAGAAGATATCAATACAGTTACTTAAATATTTTAAAACAAGTTAGAAGAGGTGTTGTAGGTAAAATTACATCTGGTCAAGTCAGATGGAATGGAGCTGGTGTATGGGTAAGAGAACGTAAACCAAATCAAACAGAAATGGAATATCAAATGAGAAACTGGTATTATTTCAATTGGTTGTGTGGTGACCATATTGTTGAACAGCATATTCATAATATTGATGTAGCTAATTGGTTTCTTGATGAATATCCAATAAGTGCTCAAGGTATGGGTGGAAGAGAAGTACGAAAAGGAATAGATCACGGAGAAATTTTTGATCATCATTTTGTTGAATTTAAATATGCTAGTGGAGCAATTATTTCTAGTCAATGTAGACACCAACCAGGTACACATAGACAAGTGAATGAATTTTTGGTTGGCACAAAAGGGAAAGTTGATATTACAAATAAAAATGTTATAAATATTGAAGATCATAATGGACAAATTATTCATTCATATGATGGAAGAAAAGATGAAAGTCCTTATCAAATAGAACATAATAGGCTTTTTAAATCAATAAGAGATGGAGGTTACATTAATGATGCTGAGTATGGAGCTAAAGCAACATTATCAGCTATTTTAGGAAGAATGGCTACATATTCTGGTAAACTAGTTACCTGGGAAGAAGCCATGAATGCTAATGACAATATGATTCCTGAAAATCCAAATTGGAATTCAAATCCTCCTACTATGCCAGATAAAAATGGAAATTACAAGATTCCTGTTCCTGGTGAATATAAAATAAGTTAAAAGTATTTTATGCTTAATAAAATTAAATTTTTATTTATTCTATTTATTTTAATATCATTTTCATGTGATAAAACTCCAGAAGAAAACAACTACATACCTGAGATATCATACCCTTATGACTTCTTTTTTGAACATGACGGTCTAAATAGATTGTACACTTTATATAAGCCTGATAATTTAAAAGAAAAAGCTCCTTTGGTTTTTGTTCTTCATGGCTATACAAGTAATTCTACGAATATTATGAATTACTCTAAGATGAATACAATTGCAGATCAACATGGTTTTATGGTTTGTTACCCACAAGGAACTTCAAATTTATATACAGGTATGCCTCATTGGAATGCAAATTTAAAAGAAATGAGCTCAGTTGATGATGATGGATTTCTAACTGCTTTAGCAAAAAAATTACAAGCAGAATTTAATTTGAGTGAAAAAAATACGTTTGCATCTGGAATGTCAAATGGAGGATTTATGAGCTTTACATTAGCTTGTGAAAGATCCGATACGTTTAAAGCAATTGCCTCTGTAACTGGAACAATGAGTGGCTATGACTGGGAAAATTGTAATCCAAATAAAGTTCCTGTCTTACAAATTTCAGGAACTAATGATCAAGTTGTGCCTATGGACGGATCTATGTCATCAGCAGGTGGTTGGGGTGGAGCTCCAGATATTCAAACTATTATAAATTATTGGTCAACAATTAATGAATGTAATAATACTCAAAGTATTGATTTACCAAACACATATAGTCAAGATAATTCATATGTAAGCCTTCAAAAGAAAACGGATTGTTATAATAATCATCAAGTTTGGTTCTATACAGTACATGGTGGAGCCCATACGTGGCCAGGTGCATGGGGTAATATGGATATTAGCGCTAGTCAGGAAATTTGGAGTTTCTTTAGTAGATACTTAGAATAATTTATGAGTTATAACAGAAGAAATTTTATTAAAACATCAAGCCTAGGAGCTATAGCTACATCTACTTTAAGTATTAATTGTCAAAATAATTTATCGAATACAAGAGAAGGTATTTATATGGGTGATTTTGCTGATAAACCAATTAAAAATATCAGAGCTGCATTTATTGGATTAAATAGAGGGGGCTCACATTTGAGGAATTTTGCAACAATTCAAAATACTGAAGTTGTAGCATTATGTGATCTTTATGAAGAAAATGTTAAAAGAGAATTAGAAAGACTATATCAATACAATTCTAATACCAGTAATGTAAAAACTTATTGGGGTGATAAAAATAAATGGAAGATAATGTTAAAAGAAATGCGCCCTGATATTGTCTTCATAAGTACAAATTGGAATAATCATGCGCCCATGGCAATACAATCAATGATAGATGGAGCTCATGCATTTGTTGAAGTTCCAATGGCTGTTACCCTTGAGGAAATGTGGGATATTGTAAATACATCTGAAAAAACTCAGAAACATTGTATGATGATGGAAAATGTTAACTATGGTAGAGCAGAACTTATGTATTTAAATATGTGTAGGCAGAATATTATTGGAGATTTATTACATGGTGAAGCTGCATATATACATGAACTTAGGTGGCAAATGATGCAGGATGAAAAAGGAACTGGATCATGGAGAACTCTACATTACAGGGGTCTTAATGGAAATGTTTATCCAACTCATGGATTAGGGCCAGTTGCTCAATACATGAACCTTTCAAGACAAGAAGATAATTTTAAATCAATTGTTTCTTATTCATCTCCAGCTTTAGGCAGAAAACTATATGCTGAAAAAAACTTTCCAAAGGATCATAAATGGAATAATATGA
>CENP01168044.1_pt1 | contig 13154 bp, 10 predicted proteins | sample 361281 | NCBI WGS metagenome assembly CENP01 (sample SAMEA2591122, study PRJEB7988) | marine metagenome | biome: marine biome (ENVO:00000447); feature: deep chlorophyll maximum layer (ENVO:xxxxxxxx); material: saline water (ENVO:00002010), including plankton (ENVO:xxxxxxxx) | depth 70 m
TGTGACATTAATGTTAAGTATTATTTTAAAATAAATATTATAAATACATATGAGCATTAATCTAGAATTTACCTCAGAAATAGAGAGTAAAACAAATGAATTATACAAAAAAATTCAAGGTTCAATTCCAAAAATTGAATGGCCTACCATGGCTCCGTATATTTACGAAATAAATAAACTTAAAAAAGAAAAAGATGTAACAATTTTAGCGCATAATTATCAAGCTCCTGAGATTTACTATGGAGTTGCGGATATAGTTGGAGATTCCCTTGGTCTTGCAATTGACGGAGAGAAAGTTAATTCTGAAAAAATTTTAATGTGTGGTGTACATTTTATGGCTGAAACAGCAAAGATAATGTCACCAGAAAAAAAGATTATTCTTCCAGATTTTTCTGCTGGATGCTCATTAGCAGAATCTATAACTGCTGAGGATGTAAAAAGAATCAAAAAGGAAAATCCAGGAGTACCAGTTGTTACATATGTTAACACTTCTGCTGATGTCAAAGCTGAAACAGACATATGCTGTACTTCAGCAAATGCAGTTAAAATAATAGAGTCCTTAAATGTGAGTAAGGTTATATTTCTCCCTGACGAATACCTTGCTAAATATGTAGCAAGTAAAACCAATGTTGAGATTATATCTTGGAAAGGCAAATGTGAAGTCCATGAGAAATTTACTGATAAAGAAATTTTTGAGTTAAGAAAAAAGTTTCCAAGCTTAAAAGTTGTATCACACCCAGAGTGTCCTCCCGAGGTAATTAAAGCTTCAGATTTTACTGGCTCCACAGGTTCAATGATCAATTACGTTAAAAACACAACTGCTAAAGATATTTTCTTAGTAACTGAATGTTCAATGAGTGATAATATCCAAATTGAAAATCCAAACATTAATTTTGTCAAGCCGTGTAATTTATGCCCACATATGAAAAAAATTACCCTTCAAGGAATATTGAAATCGTTAAAAGAAGAAAATAATTTTATTAAAATAGATGAGAAAATCATTCAAAAAGCGAGAGGTGCTATTGAAAAAATGATTTCTATTGGCAGATAATTTCAGTGATATCTGAAAAAGAAAATCATATCAAAAATATAATTAACTTAGCAATAAAAGAAGATAGGTTAAGTCATGATATTACATCAAGAATTTCTTTGTCAAAAAAATTTAAATGTAAAGTGATTGTTAAATCTAAAGGTACTGGAATATTGTACGGGATAAAAGTTGTAAAACAAATTGTGAAAGCTATTGATAAAAAAATTAAAATTAAAATTTTTAAATCAGATGGTAGTAATCTAAAAAATGGAACCGAAGTTTTATCAATGAATGGAAAAGCACAATCTATTCTTAAGTGTGAAAGAATTATTCTTAATTTTTTAGGTCATTTAAGTGGTGTTGCATCAGAAACTAGAAAATTAGTTGAAAAGACAAAAAAATATAAAACTAAAATTTGTTGTACTCGTAAAACATTGCCTGGACTAAGATATCTTCAAAAACAGGCAGTGAAAATTGGTGGAGGATTTAATAATAGGTATAACCTGGAAGAGGAAATATTTATTAAGGATAATCACCATCTAGATAAGTTAGATTTTAGAGAAAAAGTAGTTCATGTTATTAAAAAAAATAAAGAAAATAAAATAATTAATGTTGAAGTTGATAATACAAATCAATTAAAAAAAATTATCGATTTAAAAATAAATAGAATTTTACTAGACAATTTTCGCCCTAATTTTTTAAGAAAAGCTTTAAAAATTATTCCAGTTTCAATTGAAACAGAGGCTTCTGGAAATATTAATCCAGCTAATATTTTAAATTACGCAAAAACAGGTGTTGGTAGAATCTCTCTTGGATATATTACACATTCTGTAAAAAATTTTAACTTTTCTATTGAATTTTAATCAGTTGCGTTTTGATAATATTTTAGCTTGAGCAGAAGAAAGTCTGGCAATTGGGACTCTGTAAGGTGAACAAGAAACATAATTTAATCCTAATTTTTGACAAAAAACTATGGAATCTGGATCTCCTCCATGCTCACCACAAATTCCTAGTTTAATTTTTGACTTATTTTTTTTAGCATTATCGCAGGCAATTTCTAACAATTTACCAACTCCATTTTCATCAATACTAACAAATGGATCTATTTTAAAAATATTATTATTTACATAATCCTCTAAAAATTTTCCAGAATCATCTCTGCTAATCCCAAAAGTTGTTTGTGTTAAATCATTTGTTCCAAAGCTAAAAAAATCGGCATACTTTGAAATATCCTTTGCGTTTAATGCAGCGCGTGGCAATTCAATCATTGTGCCTACTAGATAATCTAATTTTTGATTATATTTTTTTGAAACCTCATTTGCCTTGTTATCTACAAGAGTTCTTAGAATTTCCAATTCTTGTCCTGTAGCCACGAGAGGTATCATTATTTCTGGTAAAACCTTGACTCTATTTTTTTTACATTCAATTAACGCTTCAAATATTGCTTCACATTGCATCTGATATATTTCAGGATAAGATATTGCCAATCGACAACCACGGTGTCCTAGCATTGGATTCTCTTCATGTAAATCTGAAATTCTATCTCTAATTTCCTTTTCAGAAATCCCAAGAGAAGATGCAACTACAGAAATTTCTTTTTCACTTTTGGGTAAAAACTCATGTAATGGTGGATCTAATAATCTAATTGTTACTGGTAGTCCTTTCATAATGGTGAAAATTTCCTTAAAATCATTCTTTTGAAATGGAAGAATTTTATTTAAAGCTTCACATCTATCTTCTTTGGATTTTGAAAGTATCATTTGCCTCACATACAGAATTCTTTCTTCATCAAAAAACATGTGTTCTGTTCTGCACAAACCAATACCTTCGGCCCCAAATTCTCTAGCAACTTTTGTATCAAGTGGGGTCTCAGCATTTGTTCTAACTCTCATATTTCTTATAGAATCTGCCCAAAGCATAATTTTTGAAAAATCACCTGAAATATCCGGTTTAATTTTTTTAACCTCTCCAGACATCACTTCTCCACAGGAACCATCAATTGTAATGATATCACCTTCTTTAAAAACTCTTTCATTTACTTTAAATTCTTTACTTTGATAATCGATTTGAATGTTGCCTGATCCAGACACACATGGTTTACCCATGCCTCGTGCTACTACCGCTGCATGACTGGTCATACCTCCCCGGCAGGTTAATATACCCTCGGCTGCATTCATTCCATGTATATCTTCTGGAGAAGTTTCCAGTCTTACTAAGATTGTTTTTTGATTTTGTGCTTTTAATGTTTCTGCATCGTCAGCAGAAAAAGTTATTTTTCCAGATGCGGCTCCAGGAGATGCTGGCAATCCTTTAGCAATAATATCTTTTTCTGCCATTGGATCTAAGGTAGGGTGCAACAAAGTATCTAACATTTTTGGATCAATTCTTAATAATGCTTCTTCTTTTTTAATTAGTTTCTCTTTTACCATATCAACTGCAATTTTAATTGCTGCTTTTGCTGTTCTTTTTCCAGATCTAGTTTGAAGCATCCAGAGTTTTTTATTTTCAACAGTAAACTCTATATCTTGCATATCTTTGTAATGTTTTTCTAATTTTTTATAAATTTTAACTAATTGCAGATAAACCTTTGGCATTGTCTCTTCCATAGATAATGCATCTGATTTTGATTCAAATCTTGCTTTTTTTGTAATATTTTGAGGAGTTCTAATCCCAGCTACAACATCTTCACCCTGAGCATTAATTAAATATTCCCCATAGAAACTTTTTTCACCAGTTGATGGATTTCTTGTAAAGGCAACTCCTGTGGCACAGTCATCACCCATATTCCCAAAGACCATTGATTGCACATTAACAGCGGTTCCCCACTCCTCTGGAATATTATTTAATTTTCTGTAAGTTTTTGCTCGCTGATTTCTCCAAGATTGAAAAACAGCTCCAATTGCACCCCATAATTGCTCATATACACTTTGTGGAAAATCTTTATTGATCTCTCTTTTTATTACATCTCTAAAATCCTTGATTAATTTTTTCCAATCGTCCGCATCTAAATCTGTATCTAGAATAACTCCTTTAGTAAGTTTGTAATTTTCAATCAGATCCTCAAAATTATGATGACCAATGTTCAAAACAACATTGCTATACATTTGAATAAATCGTCTGTAACTATCATAAGCAAAAGTATCATTTTTAGTTTTTGCTGCTAATCCAAGAACTGTTTCATCATTTAAACCTAAATTTAAAACTGTATCCATCATACCTGGCATAGATACTCTGGCACCAGATCTGACTGACACTAAAAGTGGATTTTTCTTATCTCCAAATTTTTTACCAATTTTCTTTTCAACTTGTTGAATAGCGAATTTTACCTGCTTGTCTAAACCTATGGGATATTTTTTATTTCTTTTATAAAATTCATTACAAGCTTCAGTGCTGATAGTAAAGCCTGGTGGTACAGGTAATCCAATTTTTATCATCTCAGCTAAATTTGCACCTTTTCCACCTAGCAAATATTTTAAGTTGATTTTATCTTTCTTTGGAGTTTTGCTAAAATTATAAACCCATATAGTCATTTTTAAGATCCATCTAAATTTGAAAAATCAGTAAATTTTTCAAATGTTTTACATAACAAAGTTAATAATTCTAGCCTATTATTTCTTACCTGTTGATTATCATCATTTACTTTTACATTATCAAAGAAATTATCTGTCATTGGTTTAAGTTCTGATAGTAAGGAAACGGTTTTATCATTATCTCTAAGTCGACTTGGAGTTGTAAAGTAATCTCTAATTTCATTTAATTTATTTAATATTTCATCCTCCACAGGGTGCTGAAATAAAATATTCTCTGGATTTCCAAAAAATTCGTCATTTTTTGTAATTGATGTATCTAGTATGTTTTTTGACCTTTTGAATATCGAAATTGAGTCTCTACCTTGTGGTTTTTTAAAACATTTAGATAATTCGTTAATATTTTTATATAATAAATAAAAATCATCCAATCTATTATTTTGTAAAATAGAGTTAACAATATCTAATCTTGCACCTTTGTCTTTTAAGTTAACCCTGAAACGTTCAATAAAAAATTCAAAAAGATCCTCAATTATTTTTTCATTAGTTAGATTAAAATTTTGACTTATATATAAATTTTTTGAATTATTTAATATTTCTTTTATAGAAATATTTATTCTATTTTCAGTAATTAATCTTAATATCCCTAAACAAGCTCGCCTCAGAGCAAAAGGATCTTTTGAACTTGTAGGTTTTTCATCAATTCCAAAAAAACCAACTAGGTTGTCTATTTTATCTGCAATTGCTATACTAATTGAAATTTTTTCTTTTGGGACAATTCCGGTTGGTCCAAGAGGAAAATAGTGATTTTGAATTGCATTGCTAATTTCTTTACTAAAACCTTGTTCAATAGCAAAATAACTTCCAATTACTCCCTGTAACTCCGGGTACTCGCCAACTAAATCTGAAACTAAATCAGATTTACTAATTGAAGCAGCTATCTCAGTGTCTGCTTTATTTGCACCGATAGAGTCTGCTATTACTGAAGAGAGTTGACGAACTCTCTGCGTCTTATCGTAAAGGGATCCTAATTTTTGGTAAAAGACAATCGAATTTAATTTTGTAACCTGTTTAACTAAGCTTTGCTTTTTGTTTTTATCCCAAAAAAATTTTGCATCTGATAATCTGGCATCTAAAACTTTTTCATTCCCTTTTGTTATTAAATTTTTATTATCGAAATTATTTGCGACAAATAAAAAATTATTAGTTAATTTATTGTCTATTTCCAACTTCATTGGGAAATATCTTTGATGATTAATCATTGTTAAATTTAATAATTCATCCGGTAACGAAAGATATTCTTTGTTAAATTTACCTTTTAAAATAACCGGATTTTCCACAAGATTTACAACCTCTTCAATTAATCTAGCATTTAATTCATTTGAACAGTTATTTTTTTTTAATAATTCATTTAGACCTTTTCTTATCTTTGCTTCACGCTTTTTATGATCAAGCTCAATATTATTTTTACTCAGAACCTTTAAGTAATCTTCAAAATTTTCAATTTTAACTTCTTTATCTTCAAAAGGTCCGTTCACGTATGTTGTATTTGAAGAATGTAAATGAAAATAATTAAAATTAAGTATTTGACCATCTAATAAACAGCAAATAGATTTCAATGGTCTGCCCCAGAAACAATCGTAATTTGACCACCTCATTGATTTTTTCCAATTAATAGATTGTAAAATTAAAGGAAGTTTTTCAACTAAAATTTGAGAAGTAAAAATAGCTTTTTCTTTTAATTTTGCAAAGTAAAACTGTCCTTTGTCAGTTTCTTTAGTCATTAAATTATCTCTAGTTACAGATCGTGATTTTAAAAAACCTTCAAGCGCCTGTTCATCACAACCTACTCTAGGACCTTTTACTTCTTGTGGGTTGATTTTTTGTTCTGTTGTAATGTCATTAATAATTATTGAAATTCTCTTAGGTGTTGAAAAAACATTAAATTTTTCAAATTTAATTTCTTTTTCCTCTAATTCATTTTTAATTAATTTATTTAATTGTTCTCTAGCGTTAATTTGTAGATTATGAGGAATTTCCTCAGAATAAAGTTCTAAAAAAAAATCAGACATTACTGTTTTTTAACCAAAGTTCTCCGCAAGCTTTGGCCAAAGTTCGAATTTTATTTATATAATTTGCTCTTTCTGTAACACTAATAACGCCTCTAGCATCAAGGAGATTGAATAAATGACTGGCTTTTAAACATTGATCATAAGCAGGTAGGCAAAGATTTTTATCTACTAGATCTTTTGACTCTTTCTCAACATTATTAAATTGTTCAAGTAAACTATCTGTATTAGCATGTTCAAAATTATAAGCAGAAAACTCTTTCTCCGCTTGCAAAAAAACATCTCCATATTTTACTCCATAATTATTCCAATCAAGATCATAAACATTGTTTTTATTTTGAATGTACATGCATATTCGCTCTAAACCGTAAGTAATTTCTGCAGACACTGGTTTGCATTCAAAACCTGCCATTTGCTGAAAATATGTAAATTGAGTAATTTCCATCCCATCACACCATACCTCCCAACCTAAACCTGATGCTCCAAGAGTTGGACTTTCCCAATCATCTTCTACAAATCTAATATCATGATCTTTATAAATAATACCAAGTGCTGTTAAGCTTTTTAGATAAAGTTTTTGTACATCTTTTGGCGATGGTTTAATAATGACTTGAAATTGATAATAATGTTGAAGTCTGTTAGGATTTTCACCGTATCTGCCATCTGTTGGTCTTCTGGATGGTTGTACATAAGCAGCTTGCCATGGTTTTGTACCAAGTGATCTTAAAGTTGTAGCTGGATGAAACGTTCCTGCTCCAACTTCTATATCATATGGCTGTAAAATTACACAACCGTTTTCAGACCAAAATTTTTGTAACTTAAATATGATTTCCTGAAAAGTTAAAAAAGGAAGTTTTTTCTTTTTTTTTTTAATTTGAGCAAATTTTATTTTTTTTTTAGAACTTGTTTTTTTTATTTTTTTTTCCTTTATCCTTTTTTTTTTAATCATAATCCAAATTTATTCCATAAAGATCTGCTTTCAAGTTCATCAATTACTGAACCAAATTCATTAGATATTTTGTTTGATAATTTTTTCTTTAACCAGCTTTCTGGTTTATCATATTTTTTTATTAAAACTTTTTTTCCAAATTTTTCTTGAATAATATCTTCCATATTACCTAGTCCATCTACCAATCCCAATTCTTTAGATTGGATTCCAGACCAGAATTCTCCACTGAATAAACTATCGTCTTTATTAGTTGGTAACTTATTTTTTCTACTATTTTTTACTAAATTAATAAATTGTTCATGCAAATCTAACTGAATTTTTTTTAATCTCTCTATATCTTCTGGTTTTTCATCCATGAATGGATCTAGTGTGCTTTTGTTTTTTCCTGCTGTATGCACACGTCTCTCGATACCAATTTTTTTTATTAATTCTTTTAATCCAAAAGATGAATAGATTACCCCGATTGAACCAATGATTGAGCTCGGGTTTGCATAAATTTCATCTCCAGCACATGCAAGCATGTAACCCCCAGACGCCGCAACATCTTCTGCAAACGTAATCACCTTGACTTTTTTTTCTGTGGCCAGTTTTCTAATCAGTGAAAAAATTAAATGTGACTGAACAGGTGAGCCTCCAGGTGAATTGATTGAAATTGCTACTGCAGATAATTTTTTTTGGCTGAAAGCTTTTTTGATGATTTGTTCATGCGAGTTAAGACTCATTCCTTGTTGAAAACGACCTACATTACCAATAATGCCGTTTAATCTTATGTGTGCAACCTGTGGTTTTTTTGAAAAAAACATATTTTAATAAAAATACTTATATTTATTGGAGATTTAATTTAAAGACCTTATTATAACTGCGTCATTTCTTTGTTAACAAAATTTAACTAAATAGGCTAAAAACAGATATGCTTTTGAACGTAGTCCCATTTTCTAAGACTAATTTAAACCCTTTTGAGGAAATAAAATCAACCTATGCTGAACAACTCAAAAAAGTCGATAATCACATTAAGTTAAAATTATCAAGTCACGTGGATCTAGTTGGAGAGATGGCAACACATCTAATGAAGACAGGTGGCAAAAGATTAAGGCCACTTCTAACAATTTGTTCATCTGAAATATTTAATTACAAAGGAGACAGACATATTAACCTCGCAGCTTGCGTTGAATTGATTCATAATGCAACTCTATTACACGACGATGTTATTGATAATAGCCTATCAAGAAGAGGCTTTAAAACTACAAACGCTATATGGGGAAACAAAAGCTCAATATTGGCTGGTGATTACTTATTAAGCAGATGTTTTGAAATGATGGTGGATGACGGATCTGACGAAATATTAAAAATTTTGTCATCCGTTTCATCAGAAATAGCGCAAGGTGAAATTTTACAATTACAGTTCGAAAAACAAGTTGATATGGTAGAAAAAAATTATTTAGATATTATCTCCGCAAAAACCGCATCGTTATTTGGAGCTTCTATGCGAGTGGGTGGATGTATTAATAATCGATCAAAAAAAGAAAAGGAAGCTTTAGAATCTTTTGGTAGAAATCTTGGAATATGCTTTCAAATTACAGATGATATATTGGATTATTCAGCAAAAGAAAAAGTTTTTGGAAAAAAAATTGGTAATGATTACTTAGAAGGTAAAATTACTTTGCCAATCATTTTACTTTTTCAAAAGTCAAATAAAATTGAAAGACAAATGCTCAATAAATTTTTTTCACAAGATGTGAGAAATCAGAACGATTTCAATAAAACTGTGGATTTAATTGATAAATATAAAATTATTGAAGTATGTAAAAAAAGAGCAGATTATTTTTCAAATGTTGCAGCTGACTCTTTGTCAATTTTTGAAAAAAATTTTACAGTTGAAAAATTGCAAGAATTATCTTTTTATATTGTTAACCGTCTTAATTAATTAGATACAAACCTAAATTAAGCACTGCAGCAAATATGATCCATAGTAAGTAGGGAACCATCAAAATAAAAGATATTTTTGATCGCGGAAAGTATAGATTCATTAAAAATATAATTGTTATTATTAGAACTAAAATATTAATAAATGCAAAAAATATTAATTGGAAGTAAAAAAATATAAAACTCCAAGATAAATTTATTGCAAGATGATAAAAGTAATATCTTAAAATTTTCTTTGAAAAAATTAAATCACTTTTTTTAGATTTTTCATAAACTACCCAAATCGCAATACTCATAAAAGCATATAGAACTGTCCAAACTGGACCAAATATCCAGTTTGGCGGTGAAAAAGATAATTTATTTAGCGATTGATACCATGGGTCAATATTTAATTGCGTTATGGACCCTGCAATAAAAGATGATAAGAACGTAATTAATAAAATAAAAATTAAACTTTTATAATTTTTAACCATCAAAAAATCATGTATCTTGAATATAGCAGTGCTAAACCAACAACTAGATGACCGTAATAAGTAAGATTTACAAACACTCTTAAAATAAATCTATGATCGTTATGAATATTTAGATAATCACAAATTACATTTCCAGGATTATAAAGTAATTCAAAACTCATTAAGCAGCTTCTTCATCACGATAACTATCTAATGAGGGACATGAACAAACTAAATTCCTATCACCATGAACATTATCTACTCTGGCAACAGGAGGCCAGTATTTATTTGCTTTTAGATAATGCAAAGGAAATGCCGCTTGTTCTCTGGTATATTTATGTGTCCAAGAGTCTGAAGAGAGTTCTAAGTTAGTATGCGGTGCATTCTTTAATGGATTATCCACTTTGTCAAAAACCTCATTTTGCACCATTTTAATTTCTTTTTTGATGTTAATTAATGCATCACAAAACTTATCAATCTCAGCTAAATTTTCACTCTCAGTTGGTTCAATCATTAGAGTTCCTGCCACTGGCCATGACATTGTTGGAGCATGATAGCCATAGTCAATCAACCTTTTGGCTATATCTTCCTCTGAAATTCCTGATTCTGCCTTAATAGGTCTAAAATCTAAAATACATTCATGAGCAACTAGATTATTTTTTCCTTTATATAAAGTTTTGTAGGACTCTTCTAAACGTTTAGATGCATAATTTGCGTTAAGTATAGCAACTTCGGTTGCCAACCTTAAACCCTCAGCACCCATCATTTTTATATACATCCATGATATTGGCAAAATACTCGCACTTCCCCAAGGAGCAGCGGATACCGAGCCCATGCCCTTTTTTGGTCCTGATTTTATCAAAACATGATTTGGTAAAAAAGGTTCTAAGTGTTCGGCGACACCAATCGGACCCATTCCCGGTCCTCCACCACCATGTGGAATACAAAAAGTTTTATGTAAATTCATATGACAAACATCTGGTCCAAATTTTCCAGGTTTAGCAAGACCGACTAGTGCGTTTAAATTAGCGCCATCCATATAGACTTGACCTTTATGCTTATGTATAACACTACAAATATCTTTAATATGCTCTTCAAAAACTCCGTGTGTCGACGGATAGGTCACCATCAAAGCAGCAAGATTCAATGAATGCATTTCAGCTTTTTTGGTTAAATCTGCTAGGTCAACATTTCCATCAGCGTCACAATTAACAACAACAACTTTCATACCTGCCATTTGTGCACTTGCCGGATTGGTTCCGTGAGCAGAGCTTGGAATTAAACAAACATTTCTATCTTTATCACCATTTTCAAGGTGAAACTTTCTGATTACCATTAAACCCGCATACTCACCTTGAGCTCCAGCGTTAGGTTGTAAAGATATACCAGTGAAACCAGTAATTTCAGATAACATTTTTTCTAAATCATCAAACATTTTCATATAACCTTTTGTTTGGTCAACTGGTGCAAACGGATGAATTCCACCAAATTCTGGCCAAGTCACAGGTATCATTTCAGCAACTGCATTTAATTTCATTGTACATGAACCCAGGGCAATCATTGAACGATTAAGCGCTATATCCTTATCCTCTAATAGTTTTAAATAACGAAGCATTTCAGTTTCAGAATGATAAGAATTAAAAACTTTGTGAGTTAAGTATTTGCTTTTTCTTTTAAGCGAACCCTCGATAGAGTTAATTTTAACTTTGTCGATATTTTTTAGTTCATCTTTTATTCCAAAAATTTTAAATAAATTATTCACATCTTTAATTTTAGTTGTTTCATCGAATGAAACTGAGATTCCATGATCGTTAATTAGTCTTAAATTTACTTTAAACTCTAAAGCTCTCGCGTAAATTTCTTTTGTCTTACTTGCTGTATTGATTGTTACAGTATCAAAGAAATTATCTGATAAGATTTCAAATTTTGTTTTAATTTTTTCTGCAAAAGCATTTGCAAATTTTAATGCTCTCTCTCCAATATGTTTAATACCTTCTGGTCCATGATAAATTCCGTAGGCCGCTGCCATTATTGATAACAATGCCTGTGCAGTACAAATATTACTTGTTGCCTTCTCTCTTCTTATATGTTGCTCCCTTGTTTGTAGAGCCATTCTTAGTGCTTGATCATCATTTCTATCTTTAGAAACACCAATTAAACGTCCAGGCATTGCTCTTTTAAATTCATCTTTAGTCGCAAAAAAAGCAGCGTGTGGTCCTCCATAACCCATGGGAACTCCAAAACGTTGAGAATTTCCAACGACAATGTCTGCACCCATTTCCCCTGGTGGTTTTAAAGCTGTTAGTGCAAGTAAATCAGTTACTATTATTGCTTTTCCGTTTTTGCTATGAGCAGCTTTAATGAATTCTTCAACACCTATAATTTCACCATAGGTGTTTGGGTATTGATATAATGCGCATAATATATCATCTTCCAGTGTCTGGATATTTTTATCATCGCCTATAATAACTTCTAAATTGAATGGTTCTGCTCTAGTCTTTACAACATCTATAGTCTGAGGATTACAGTTTTTGGAAATGAAGATTTTATTTAATTTATTCTTATCAAGTCTTTGACATAAGGCTACAGCTTCTGCTGCTGCTGTTCCTTCGTCAAGTAAGGAAGCATTAGCAATGTCCATACCTGTTAAATCTATTACCATTTGTTGAAAATTAAGTAACATTTCAAGTCTGCCTTGTGCTACTTCTGGCTGATATGGAGTGTAAGAAGTATACCACCCGGGATTTTCCAAAATGTTTCTCAAAATAACATTCGGTGTATAAGTCCCGTAGTAGCCCATACCAATAAAGCTTTTAAAAACCTTATTTTGATTAGCTATTTGCTTAATTTGTTGAAGAGCATCGTGCTCTGATATCGGTGGGTCAATTTTAAGCGGCTTTGTTTCAAGTATTTTTTCAGGTACAATTTTTTTAATAAATTCGTCTAATGTATTACATCCTAAATATGTCAGCATCTTTTTTTGCTCGTCTGACGATGGTCCAATATGTCTTCTTATAAATTCTTTATTTCTATTATCTGTCATTATGCTCCCTCCATTACAAATTTATCATAATCTGTTTTATTCATTAGATTGTTAATCTCATTAACATCTGAGACTTTAATTTTAAAAAACCATCCGTTACCTTCTGGATCTTGATTTACAAGAGATGGGTCACCAACTATTGCATCATTGCTTTCTGTTAC
>CENP01092216.1_pt1 | contig 13130 bp, 13 predicted proteins | sample 361281 | NCBI WGS metagenome assembly CENP01 (sample SAMEA2591122, study PRJEB7988) | marine metagenome | biome: marine biome (ENVO:00000447); feature: deep chlorophyll maximum layer (ENVO:xxxxxxxx); material: saline water (ENVO:00002010), including plankton (ENVO:xxxxxxxx) | depth 70 m
CATTTTTTATTCCTTATTGTAATTAAAAATTTATTATATAGAATTTTGTAAGTGCTGTCTATATAATTGTTCTGCGGCCATGTTTTTTCCTTTGGCTTCAGTTTGTATATCGAAATGTTCACCAAAGCTTAAAGCCCAGTCATTTACTTTTGCATTTGGTAACAGATCAGAATGTGCTCTAAGTTTTTGTTTCTTACAACCACGTTCTAACAGCATTTTAATATCATGCATTTCTGTGTGTGTTTTGTCACCTAGTTGTGCAGGAGCAAGATGTTCGTCTCTAGAATAAGAATAGTGCATTGTTGGGCGTTGTCCACGCCATGAATCAATTACTCTTTTCACTCTATCATCGTTTGCGTCAATGTATTCCTCGTCACGTATCCAATGATGATGTATGTCCATTACAAGTGCAAGATGTTTTTCCAGTTCTAAACTGGCATCCAAGCCGTGGCCCATCTCGTCATTTTCTATTGTAATCAAATTACGGGCTTCTGGCGATAATTTAGGCAATGCGTCTATAATACCCTGTGGACCTAGTCTGCCTGATATATGTACATTTATCTTACAACCATCTTGAAAACTTTTGCCAAATCCCATCCATCTCGCCATGTCAACATGATATTCAAACTCTTCAACACTTCTATGTCTTATGTTTGCACTTTCGCTACTTAAGACACAAAATTGGCCAGGATGGAAACTAATTTTGACATTAAGTCTTCGTGCCATTTCGCCTACAGGAGCAAATAAATTTTCTAAGTGATCTTGTATGTGTTTTTGTTGCCACCAATTAATCCAACCTGCTTCTGTATAACCTTGTAACATTTCACTTCCTAAACGGACCATTCTACGTTCGGGCGGGAGTGTACCAACTCTTTCAATCAGACGTCTTGCCGCTGTGGCATTGTGATTCATTATATCCCACTGTCTTTGTTCAGCATCTTCTGGGTGTTCACGTAACCAACGCATTGTGGTTGATCTGCCATTAAGTTCTCTATCTTTGGCATTAACTTTCATACCGCCAAATTCAGATGTACTATTCAACCATTTGCAACAGAAGCCTATACGCATAGAAGTATTATAGCACAATATTGTTAAAGAGTCTAGTCGGTAGCATAATCGATAAAATCAATATTATCAATAATTTTCCATTGGTCGCCTTTGGGGTATGGCATTTCCCTATTTGGCCAATCTCTCGCACCGTTGGCATCAACCCAATCTTGCACACACTTAGGCCCACAGAAAGGACGTATTAATCTTTTGTCAAAATTATTAAAATGTAATGAATCAAACCAGTATATGGCGTCCATAAAAGTTTTTTTACAATTGTAACAACTATGAATTTTTTTGATTTTAATCATTGCCAGGAAGTGATGTCATTTGTTCCATACCACCTGTATTGATATATCCGGCTTTTTTTCGATTTTGTTCTGGCTCATCATCTGAAACAAGTAATATATCATTTTCATCTATCATTCTTACTTCTAATTCTTCACCATCTTTTTTTACTTTCAAAGCTCTTGACCATCTGCCGTGGGCTACCATAACCCATTCGCCAACTTTGACGTCATCTTGCTCTTTACCAATAGCATAAACTTTGGCCCACCTAGGATGTATACCACTTTCAGACCCGTCATCGTCTACTAATATAATTCCGCCTTTTGATCTTGTTTCACCAAAATGCATGTTAGAAACTAACACTCTTTTTTTCAAAGGTGTTATATCATAATCAATTGTAGTTTGCTTTCCACCATGTGATCCAAATCCTTTGTTTTGTAATTCTTTTATATCCATATCTTATTATAACATAATTTATACTTTTTACAAGTTCTTAAATACATTTTCCAAAAAAAGTTCATAGGGTTTGTAATGATTAGGATGCAAGGATTCATCGATATGCTCCAAAGATAGTAAAAACTTTTTTAGGTCTAAAGATTTCTGCAAATCACTATTAAAGTTGAAATTAAACATGTCACTTCTATCCTTACAAAATTCAATCATGCCATTACCATACACACTATAAACATCATTGGGCTTGGACAAATCTGCTTTACCACAAAAATCTACTAAAGACTTATTGCTGTTAAAATTATTGGAAATAAATGAAGTTGTAATAAAATTTTTATGCTCCTGGGTTAATTTATAAACTTTTTTATATTGCTCTTTCAAGATACTACCAAAATAATCATGCATAGATTCAAATGATTTTGGATTTGCATATGCCAAATCGTGTATTGATCGTCCTACTTCACTGAAACATATTAAAAAAACAATATTTTTTTTAGTAGTGCGTAACAATGCAATGTCATTTTGCAGGGTATCTACAATCAGACTGTTTGTCATGCCAGCAACTGATCTGTTGATTAACATATAATCTTTGTAATTGTTCATAAAGACTCTAGGAAAAAAACTTCTAAACCACCAACTACAACCTAACACATAAAAAATATTATTTGCTGGTGTTGTGTCTGGTTCGTAGTGGAACCCCCATGGGTAATCGTCTTGCGTGTATCCTGATTTGATAAAAATCTCGCTTAGATTTTTTTTATACATGAATCTGTATAATTGAAATTATTCTATTCCATCAAGAGCGGCGTCAATTCCTTTTTTTTCAACAGTCTTTTTTGGTGTTGTCTTTTTGGTTACTCTAGGTTTTGAAGCTGGTTTTGTTTCAATAGTTTTTGCCTTTGGTGGTGCAATTTTATTTACTGGAGTTGGCCTTGCTCTGATTGGAGTATCATCAACCATCCCTCTTGGTTGCTCATAATATTTTTGCATTACTTCGGATTTTGGTTTGACTACTGCTCCGCCTGGTCCTAAAACATCACCTCTTGCGTTAACGCTCATATTACCAATAGCTCTTACAGATTCATTTGCCGCACGTAACTTTTCTATATCTACGTAACGTCCTTGCATTGTTCTGTATACTTTTTTTCTTGGTGCTTTTGATACCATTATATGCTCCTATATTTTAATTACTTATCATCTGCAAATTCACCATTTAATTTATAATTGTCCATACATGTAACAAACCATCCTGGATTGTGCGGAGTCATTAGCTACAGCGTGAGTATGATTACTTGTGTTAATAAGCAAAGGGTGATCTAATGGTAAAAGTCCACTTTGTCCTAATTTAAAGAAAGTGCCTTCTGTGTTTGATAGTTGATAATAAAATTTTGTACAGCCTTTTAACTCAGGTTTTGATATATGATCATCAATGTGTATGTCAATATACCCATAAGGGTCAAGTTTACTTAGAAATACATTTTGTATTTTTTTATACCCAATTTTTCTACACAAGGTCTGCAAGTATGAATTTTCAATATCTGTCACATTAAAACATTCTTCATTATCTGCAGGATATAGACATTTTATAAATCCTTTACTGTTGAATTCATCATCATATTTGCAAATATTTTGTAACTGATTAAGTAAATGTTTTTGATCAATATCAACATATGACAAAATTTTATAGGGCACTAGTTCACTGCCTAGTCTCCACCAATTAGGCCCATCACCAAATCCAAAAAAGTTTTGTAATTTTTTGTTAAATTTTGAAGATAAACCTATTGGCCTACTTACAGTAAAGGCATATTTGTCAAATAAATTTTTACCAAAGTCGCCGTTCTGTATTTGCCTGAATACTCTATCAAATAAAACTCCTGTGTTTGTGTGTATCCATATTTTAAATACATGATCTTGTTCCCATACAGCAGTGGTTTGTATTTTCCTACCAGTCTTATCTTGCGTGTATCCAGTGTACAAAATGTGTGCTATACTTACATCATCTATTTTAATATCACTTACTTCAATTTTTTTATCAACATATGGAATTTGTATTTGATACCACCCATCTTTAGCAGAATCCTGTTTAATTTTGTCGCCGTTAAGGTTATATAATAAAAAATTTACAGGTGCGTGTGTGGCCAGGATATCGATCTTCATCTTAAAAATTCTTTGTAGTCTAAATTATAAAGCATAGGATTAATTTTATGAACACCTATTAAAAAAAGACAAAAACTACTAACACTTGATCCTCGTCCAACACCCCATACTATATTGTTTTCACGTAAAACATCTACAAAATATATTAAGAATTGTAAAACTTTTACAAATTTTTTTTCAACAAATAAATTATATTCGCTTTGTACTCTAGCTTTCTCTTCTTCAGTTTGGCATTTATCTATAAGCCAGTTCAACACATTCAATTTAAAATATTTTTCCGGCATGTGCCAATTATTACAATTAATTTGATCAAACTCGTATAGTGGTTCTCTGTTTGGGGCTTGTTTTATAAATGGAAAATCCAATCCTGTATCTGAAACACTATTATTATATTGTTCAGTAGAGTCAAAAAATAACTTAGATATATTAAATTTAGGATTGCTGTAAAGTATTTCTAAAACGTCCTGCTCAGAAAATACACAGTCACCGTAATCATTTATTTTTGCCTTTTCCGCCATCTAAAACCTTTGGGTTGAATTCAAATATTTTAGCATGATTCTCATGGCTTTTGTCAACTGGTTTTTCTTTTTCGTTCCAACTAAAGTGTCCTGTGTAGATGCCTTTGTCAAGTTCTCTGTCATATGTTGCCGTGTCTGCCCTTAACCACCATGGATCAAAATTTTTGTATTTGTCGGAAAACCAATCGGGTGTATCTAATAATAACAGTTCCTTGCTGTCTTTGTCAACCGTATAGGTAATACCATCTCCTTGCCAACTACTTAATTCTAACTTGTTTACCAATATTTGACCGTTCAGGATGGAATTTGCTTTGCAAAAACAAACAGCCGCCATGATTTGATCATAAGGGGGACGCGGAAGTTCTATAAATCTATTTTTTGAACTTTTTTGTAAAGTATGATAAAGAGGGTCATCTCTCCATGTGGTAATTGTGTTTGCAAATACGTGTTCGAAAAGATTTTTTACTCTATCAAAGTAATTTGTTTGTGTTTGTAGGTTTGCAGTGTAAGGAGTAATATGAATATTTGTATTGTATTCATTTTGAAAAAGCTCCCCATCGACAATGATAATTGATTTAAACTTTGTTTTCCACGTAAAAGTGTTTGGCATCAATATTACTTACTACTCAATATTAATCAGATCTCCAAGATCTGGTTCGTTACGTAATTTTTTCCTATTCGCATGCCACGATTCAACTCTTCTTTGTCTGATTGCGTCCTGATAAGTCATTAACACATTTTGTAAATTCATTAACATTTCAGGATTTCTTCCTCTTCTAGCGATAGCAACTTTTTTTGAAAGTTCCTTAATTCTATTTGATATATCTTCGTCGGAAAGATTATTAATCTCTTCTTGCATGGGATGAAAGTACATTTAGACTCCTTAGTTTAGATGTAGACTTTTCCTATTTGATTCATGAGAATTGTTGTGCCACCATCGGGTGTTAAAAATTCATATAAGAATCTTTTTGTGTCAGGTAGAGTAATTGTGTTAGAAGAGCCATCACCACCAGTAACATTATCGGCAACCAACACAGATGTAGGAATAGTAATGGTATGCGAAACATTTGTACAAGTGACATCTAAGATAATTTTACCCAGATTTCCTGAAGCTGGTAAATTTGAAAATGATAAAGTTATGCTTCCATCTAATGTAACAGTTTGGTAGTGTCCATTGGTATGATCTAAAGTTACTTCACCATTTTTTGTACCATGTGCAAAAACTTTTTGAGCGGTATCTTTAAATACTGCTCTAGTTACTTCATTGTCAGCAAAGTCACTTGCGGCATTTAGATTTGCTTTATTTGTTTGTAAATCATCAATTTCAGTTTTAGCTTCTGTAAAATTATTTTTAATAGAATTAAAATTATCACGCATGCCTTGAGAACTATTATCTTGTCCTGCTTTAGGATATGTGCCATCTATGTTTCCTGGTACAATATTACTTGCCATTATATTCCTTTGTTTTTAAATTTAAGATATTTATCGTGTGCTCTATCTACTGTTATAATAGTTCCAGCACTAGGCACTTCTTTCAAAAACGTCAATGTGGTCTTTTTGGTTGAGGTATCGTGTGAAAGTTCAGCTCCAATCTCATGATCTGCTGTTCTTACATTAGAATCTGCTTTGAATGTAAAAAAACCTCTGAAACCCGAAGCTGTCACTCCTTCACCTACAATTACAGTATTAGTGCCTTCTTTTACCAAAATATCTTCTTCATGTACTATTTCGTCTAGTTCAAAAGTAGTTGTGCTACCATCACCTGTAAATGTTTTTGTGGCAATTGCTTTCGTTGACACAGTATATCTATCAATCTCATAGTCTATATTTTTAAATTGTAATTTTTTATCTTCAATACGTTTTTTGACTAGTCCTGATTTGCCCGGTAGGCAATAAGCAATAGGAACCGCCAGTGTAAAGCCAAGAGGAGCACCAGTATCAGTCTGCGGAGTCCTCATCCATAATGGTAAATTAGTGTATTCTTTTTGTCCAAGACTTTTCATTCTTGCACGCATATTAGCAACCGCGTTTGGAAATAACACAGATACTGTATCTAAATCTGCAGTCATTTCATTTGCAAATCTCACCAGCGATCCAGAGGCACTAAATGAAAGTCCTCCGTCTGTTGTTATCTCATATACATTCATATCTGTTGTAGCTTTTGTGGTAGATGCCCGTGGGCCAATCACAGGTCTTGCAATATCAGATCTTAGATTTATACTGCTGGCAATAGAATCTCCATCATTATTAACTAACGTATCTTTCATTTCAATATAAACTACTTCATATTTTGTTATATTATTTTCCTTTGCTACTGCTGTTTTAATATCACCAAAAAATAATTTTTTATTACTGTGATTTTGCTCCATTTGTTGCTGAAACGTTGTTAATGTTTGTGCCTGTAATCCTGACAATAATAATACGTCGGGTTTTATTTTTATTCCAAATTCTGGATCCTCAGGTCTAAAAATATTTTCTTCTGAATTAATATTTCCATCCTGGGCAATATTATAAAATATATTTTGATCAATTAATGAAGTAGAATGCCCATGCAAATTACCATATTCTATAGTAGTAAATGGAATGTCAACATTTACTGTAAATTCTTTTTCTGCCGCACTACTTTGATATTGATCACTAACTGTTACTGTAAAACTAAATGCAGTGGTTGAATCATTAAAACTATCTTTGTCTATTGTTCCAACTAAATTTCCTTGTTGTGATAAAGTAATGCCAGGAGGCAATGATCCACTTTTTATAGAGTAACTTAAAACTCTATTTTCGTTTTCTGCTGTAGCCGAAATTGAAAGTAAACTTGGCTGGTTTGTTGATAGTGTACCAAGTGTAGTGGGCGAATTAAAGACAATGCCAATTCCAATTTCACCAATTACTTTCATTGTGAACACTCTTTCACTAAAGGTATTGATACCTGTTGCTACTACTCTATTTGCTCTAACTGTAAAAGAGTAATCTTTTTCTACAGCGGCTTGCCTAGCTAGCTGGCCTGATATTTCACCAGTGTTGATATCCATGGTGGTACCTGGAGGCAATGACCCTGACGTAATAGAATATTCCAAGTCTGCTTGCAAAGGATCAAAGTCTGATACATCAATCCTTATAACAACTTGGTTATCATGCCTAAATGTGCCAAGGTCTGAATCAGTTGTAAACACAGGTGGACGTCCTACATGCAAGTCCATAGTAACATGACTTGATCCAATTAAAGTTTGATCAATTGTTATTTGTGTATTAGATACTACCCAGTAATCAGCCGAATACACAAACACACTAAAGTTTCTATCAACTGTGGACACACCATCTGTGACTCTAACAATGAAATCATAATTTACTGACTTGGATGTTGTGCGGACTGTTTTATCGTACACCACATCATCATAGTGTTCAAACTCGTTATCATATCCACCACGTGGGGCGGCATTAGTGTCTTCCGTTAATTCTACTACTCCGGAAATCTTGCCTTTACTGGTCATTGTCACTCCAGGAGGTAATGAACCTTGGACAACTTCATATAATAAAGATTGTCCAGCTGATGTGTCTGTGTCTGTAGCTACAATTTGGTATTCAATATATGAGCCATCTAAAACTGTAACATTTCCTGTTATATCTGCTGTGGCTACGTCATTGTCTGCTGTGGCAGTAGTGTCATCAGTGGTATAAACAGTGCTTAAAGGTTTATTAAGTTGTCCAGCGGCTGTAGTGAATACAGGTGCATCTGCGCCTTCAACATCTAAGTAAAAATTTCTATCTGTAATTTGTGTTCCAGCCGTGGCACGTATTATGAAGGTGTATCTAGTTCTTTTCGCAACCTCGGCTGGAGTTCCTGTCAGTAAGCCTGTTGAAGTAAGTTGCATTCCTGAAGGTAGGCTTCCTGCAATAAGTGAGTAAACTATGGTCGTAGAATCACTAGTGTTCGCTTCTAGTTGAACACTAAAACTGACTTGTTCGTCAATTGATGCTATTTTGCCTGCTGTGGTAGTCCACACTGGTGCAACCATTAAAACTTACTCCTTCGTCAGTATTTATTGGAGTAAATGGTAATAATTATGTGCGATTATGATACAGTAGCACTAAATGGTGTTGCTGGGTTTGCACCTGCCGCTACTCTCATGGTACCTCTTACATGGTATTGATCTGTAGCTATATCTACTAGTTCTAAATAGTCACCAATTATACCACCTGTTGTACCACCGTTTAGTGTAATTGTGTCAGAAGCCGCAACTGTTGGAAATGCTGTAACTGCGGTTCCATCTTCGTCTAAGTATAACATAATACCGTCAATTGTGTCTGAGGCATCTGCAACTTTGATTACGTAGTTTGATGTGTTAGCTACACTAACAATAAACTTGTATGTTGCGCCTGAGCCTGTTGCCGCTGGTAGCGTCAATGTGACTAATGCGTTACCGCCTACTTCGCCAAGTAACAAAGTTCTACCTGCGTGTTCGGTAATTGTTACTGAGTCTGTGGCTGTAAAAGTATGTATTGCTGGTAAGAAAGATCCAGTTAATGTCAACTGAGATGCAGTAGTAATCACCCCAGTACCGTTGGCATTAATTGCAATGTTTCCATTTGTAACCATTCCTGTTATAGTAGACGCACTTGAACTGAATTCCGTTTGGCCAATCTGCACAGTACCTGTACCTTGTGATTGAATTGATAAAGATCCATTAGATGTATCAGATCTAATCACATCTGATCTTAAATTTGTAAATTCACCAAAGTTAGCTTGAACTTCTTGAGCAGTCAAAAGTGCTCCAGCTGATACTACAACGTTTTGTCCACTTGCTGGTGTTAAAGTTATTGAACCTGATGTAGAAGAAATCACACCTCCGTCCATTCTTAAGTTGTCCACATTAAGTTGACCAGTTGTAGTTTGAGTCCCTGTGTGCGTAATATTTCCTGTTAATACTATGGCACCTGTGCCTGCCGGGTCAACTACAAAATCACCATTTGTGTCTGTAGTAATTGTTCCATCCGCTGTAATGTTCAGATCACCAATACTTAATGTTCCAGTTGATATGTCACCAGATACAGTTACATTACCTGTTGCATTAATCGCCGCAGTTGTCGCTGTGCCTGTGACCGTCAAAGTGCCATCAATTTCTGTTGCTTCATTTATTTGTACGGCAGAAGAGTCTGATGAATCTAATGTTGTTCCATTTACTCTCAATGCACTTATAACAACATCACCAGTACCACCTGGTGATAATACTAGATCAGAGTTTGAACTTGTTGAGATTGTTTCGTCATTGATTGTAATATTGTCAATTACTGCTGTACCACTGAATGTAGCCGCACCTGTCACTGCCAATGTGCTTGATAAAGTTGTAGCACCTGTAACAGCAAGTGTTGATGCTAAACTTGTTGCACCAGAAACATTAACAGCTTCATTTAATTGAATCAAAGTACTGTCAGAGGCACTTATTGCTGTACCATTCAAAGTCAATGCACCTAAAACTAAATTACCAGTACCACCTGGTGTGATGTTTATATCTGCATTTGAATCCGATGTAATTGAATTGTCAAAAATGTTTATGTTGTCAATATTTGTTGTGGTTAAAGTTGTGGCACCAGAAACAGCTAACGTAGAACTTAAAGTTGTGGCGCCTGTTACTGCAACTGTTGAGGTTGCTGTCACGGCTCCGTCTATGTTAGTTGCACCGTTTACTTGAAATGCTTCAGCTATCGTGATTGATGAAGAATCATCAGAACTTAATGTCGTTCCTGCTATTCTAACTGCTGATGCTAATACGCCGCCTGTGCCATTTGGTAATAAAATTATGTCTTCGTTTGATCTTGCCGATGTAATACGTTTTCCATTAACATCAAGGTCACCACCCAATTGGGGAGTAGTATCTTCTAAAAGATCATTGGCTTCTGCGGATGATCCATATAATTCTGAAAAATTGTCGTTAATTTTGTCAAATGCTGTTCTTAGCGGGTCACCTGTGCCGTCGTTTGCGGAAGTTCCTATGTTAATACTTTGTTGTGCCATCTTTTAATCCTCTTTATTATGATTATTTATTACAAATTCTATAAACCGAATGTAAATTATACGTCAATTACAATCCTCTGAAATTTAAAAACCACAGAATCACTTGTTGCATTGGTTACCAGCACTCTTGCATTGCCACTGTTAATATCTGCAGAAAAACTTACAGGAGTCAAAGTAGTAGATGAACCATCTGGAGTAAAACTACTCGTAGATCCAAAAGTTGTTATGAATGCATTTGTACCATCGTGGGTAACATTTGCTTCCACAAATTCAAACTTAGAGTTTTCAGTATCTGTGATAGATATAAAGTATTTTGCACTTCTATAAGTGCCGATTGCAAAAGAGTCCATTTGTGTTGCCGATGATGCAGACACCGTAACACTGGCATCAGCAATATCTGAATGTGATAGAGATGCACCAGCACTAGCAAAAGATAATGCTCCTGCACCATTTGTTTTTATAAATTGTCCATTTGTTCCATCGGAAGTTGGAAAAGTAAATCCACTTATAGTGACGCCTCCTGTACCATTCCCTGTTAATTCTAGATTTGCGTTGGATGCATTTGTGCTGATAGTATTATCAGTCAGGGTAACACCGTCAACTGTGATAGCCGCTGTTGTGCTTAAAGTTGTAAAAGTACCTGCAACCGCAGTCGAACCACCAATAACTGTGTTATCAATTGTGCCTTCATCTATGTCAGCTTTTGTCATTACAACCTGTCCTGTACCAGAAGGACTGATTACTAAGTCACTATTTGAATTTGTTGTTTTAATAACATTATCGGTAATGTTTATTTCACCATCAATTGTTAAATTTGAAATGTTAACAACACCAGTACCGCCTGGAGTAATGTTTATATTACTGTTAGATGATGAACTTATTGTGCTGTCATTAAAGGTTAAATTATCAACTGTTAGAGTGCCACCTACAGAAAAGTCGCCGCTTACTGTAAGGTTACCACCTGCTGTTAAATCTGTTCCAACAGCTAAAGTTGAGCCTGCTGTTACTGCTCCAGTGATATTGGCAGTCCCATCAACTACTAATCCTTCATTTAAATTAATTGTAGATGAATCTGTAGAACTTAAAGTGGTTCCGTTGATTGTAATTGCACCAGCGATTATATTTCCTGTGCCTGATGGACTTAAAATTAAATCAGAATTAGATGCTGTGGCTTTGATTTCGTTATCGGTGATGTTAATGTTTTCATCTAATGTTAAGCTTGATACAACCACTGAGCCTGTTCCACCTGGTTCTAATCTTAGATCGGCATTTGAATCTGTAGAAATAACATTATCTAAAATATTAATATTGTCAATACCAACAGTGCCTGTAATTGTTGTTGTGCCTGTGACAGTCAAAGAACCTAATGTAGACAATCCTTCAACAGTGAGTGTTCCAGTGGTAGACAAATTTTCATTACCAAAAGAAATTGAACCACCAGAGTCTGTGATTGAACCATTAGCAAGTGTTATGTTACCTATTGTTGAACCAGTTCCGGCCGTTATGGTACCTGTTGTGGACAAATTTTCATTGCCAAAACTAATGGCTCCAGAAGAATCTGTGATTGATCCATCGGCTAAAGTTAAATTACCTATAGTTGATCCTGTTCCTGCGGTAATAGCCCCTGTTATGCTAGCCGAACCAGATACAGATATTGTGCCATCAACAATCAATCCATCGTTTATATTAATAGATGAAGAATCATCTGAACTTAAAGTTGTGCCTACAATTTTTATAGCGCCAAATACTACTGATCCAGTGCCTGAGGGTAAAATGTTTATATCCTCATTAGATCGCACACCCTCAATATTGTTGTCATTAAATCTTATTGCAGGTAAGAGCACTGCGCCTGTACCCGATGGAGTTAAAATCAAATCGTCGTTGCTTCTATTTGCCGCAATTTCGTTGCCTGTAAAACTTATACCATCTGCAAATAAAGGTGATGCATACAATTCGGTGAAATTTTCATTCACCTTAATCATTGCGGCTCGTAATGTATCTCCTGTGCCGTCGTTTGCGTTAGTTCCTACATTTAAAGTTTGCTGACCCATATTATACGTTAATTGTCCTTTTTATTACGTTAACCACGTGTGTGTTTACATTACTTATCGTTCCTCTAAGACGGATATTACCACTATCAATATCTGCTGAAAGTGCCATCAAGTCTGAAGAGTTGTTGCCTATTCTTCCAAATACACTTATAAAAGCATCGGTCCCGTTGTGAGTAACATTGCATTCAATAAGTTCAAAGTTTCCATCCTCTTCATTGGTAGTCTGTACCAAATATTTTATAGATCTAGCAGTGCCAACAGCCTGTGAATCTAATGTAGCCACTGCATTTGAAGATCCTGCCGCTCTAGTTAAATTTATTCGATAAACATTTACTTTAGTTGATGACCCTGAAGTGCTAGCCGCTCTCAAACTTACAGTTGATGATCCATCATGTGCTACTGACAATGTGATTTGCCCTGAGCTTTTAGTGCTGGTTTTAGCATATTCTGTTACAAAAGCATTTGTGCCTTCAACTACAACTGCCGCTTCACATATGGATGCGGCTGCTTCACCGGAGTTATGTGCAACCACAATGTAATGGGCTCCTTGAAATGTGTTACTATCAAATGTATCAATTGTTGTTGCAGTGGATGAAATAGTTGTAT
>CENP01449863.1_pt1 | contig 13114 bp, 9 predicted proteins | sample 361281 | NCBI WGS metagenome assembly CENP01 (sample SAMEA2591122, study PRJEB7988) | marine metagenome | biome: marine biome (ENVO:00000447); feature: deep chlorophyll maximum layer (ENVO:xxxxxxxx); material: saline water (ENVO:00002010), including plankton (ENVO:xxxxxxxx) | depth 70 m
TATATAAACAGAATAGTAAATAATAAAAAATATATTTTTTTCATTTTGATTGATTTGTGATTAATAAACTACTAATATAATATAATTGATCTAGTTGCTCTATACAGAATTTAATGTGTCTACTATTTGTAATAGCTCAGCTATATAAAACCAAAAGAAAGATAAGTTACTTTCCTATACAAAAATTAATGTCATCCTTTTAAACTTAGATCAAATTCATAAAAATAGCCGCTATCAATATCTTTTTTTTCTACCCATACCGTCAGGTATACCTTTATAATATCTAAACATTTCAATAGCTTTCCCATTATCAACCTTTACTCTTTTTTTTAGTCTATCAATTACTTTTTGCTTTTCTCCTTTTGGATAATTGTCAAGATCAGGACCAAGATATTTTTCCCATCCACTAGACCATTGACTAATATATTTTGAACCGGATGTAATCTTTAAATCAAAGAATCTTGAAATATCAACTGTTGTATTTTTGTCATCTATATTTCCACCATAAAATAAAAATTCAGGGACTGCATAAGCTTTTAAATTTTGATGTATAATTTGTCCTTCATACATTAAATGCCATTCGGCTGCCCTAACAGCATCAGCCGTTAAATATGCGGAAGCCCTATGATCACTTTTATGCCAAAGCTGATAATTATACCCTGGATCAAAAGACATTAAAACATCTGGTTTAATTTTCCGTATATAGTAAACAATTTTACCAATAATCTCCTCTCTATCGGCAAATTCTAATCTTCCGTCATCATAACCTAGGTTTATATACTGATCCTCTGATAAACCTAAAACCTTCATTGCCTCAATTTGTTCTTTTCTTCTAATTATCGATAGGTCATTTTTACTTATGCTTAGATCCTTAGTTCCTACATTTCCAGTTGTTAGTGTAAGAATGAAAATTTTATTTGAGTTTTTATTAAGAAGAGCTAATGTTCCGTGAGATTGATAGTCGTCATCTGGATGGGCACCTACTAGAAGAATAGTTTTACCACTCCATTTCTCAACTGGTGTCTTTGGTTGAGAATTAGCATAATTAAAAATAAAAATTATAAATATTAATATTTGATAAGCTTTCATCCATTAAATTTACAAAAAATACCCCTCGATTAAAACCCCCAATCTTCAGTAACATCTGTTTGATAGATTCTTGAGCTGTATTTAGGACTAGCATAGGGGAGTGGCCTAACTTATTTACCGATACAGAACTGACTAAATATGGCACCTAAAACATCTTGATCATTGTCAATATTTCCGGTAATAGATCCAATGTGATAAATAGCCTCTTTTAGTTCAATTGACAATAAATCTCCAGGTAAATTTTTATCTATTCCATCTTGAATTAATATAATTGCTTCTAGAGCAGAGTTTAAAGCATTGTAATGACGACTATTATGGATTATAACACTAGCGTCAGACTTAATATTATTTACCTCATTTACTAAATGTTCTTTGAGCGGAATTAGACTTTCTGAGTTTTTAGAAGAGATTCCTAATTGGGTAATATCTATTTCCTCATTGAGTTCTGAACTAATATTTTTTGCCAATGAAAGGCTAAAATTATTGTTAAAATTGTCAATTTTATTCTCAACCACAAAAACTTTTAAGCTTTTATGTTTTAATTTTCGTATCTCTTTTGCAATTTCTTTTGGATTGGTATCACGTTGATAAAGATAAATGAGAATAGAGGCCTTGCTTACCTTTTCAAATGACTTTTTTACTCCGATAGCTTCAACTAAATCTTTTGTTTCTCTCAAACCAGCTGTATCAATGAATCTAAATAATATGCCCTTAATTACTAATGTGTCTTCAATAGCGTCTCTAGTAGTTCCAGGAATATTAGAAACTATTGCTTTTTCTTCATTGAATAATGCATTTAATAAAGAAGACTTTCCTACATTGGGTTTGCCAGCAATTGCAATTGGAACCCCATTTTTAATTACATTTCCATAGGAAAAAGATTCTTTTAAATCATTGATGTTTTTGTAAAGCTCATTAAGTAATGACTTTAATTTATCAATATTAGCAAATTCAACTTCTTCTTCACTAAAATCAAGTTCAAGTTCAATTAGGGCTTTAAAATTGATAAGTTCTTTACGTAATTCCTCCATTTTTTCAGAAAACCCACCTCGTATTTGCTGAATAGCAAGTTGGTGTGCAGAGGCAGTTTCTGAGGCAATTAAATCAGCTACAGCCTCAGCATGACTCAAATTCATCTTTTTGTTAAGATATGCTCTTAAAGTAAATTCGCCAGCTTGAGCAGCTCTTACTCCTTGGTCGAGATATCTAGTTATTATTCTTTGTTGAATATAAGAAGAGCCATGACAGGAAATTTCTACAACATCCTCTCCAGTATAAGAGTAAGGCCCTTTAAATTTAGCAATTAAAATTTCATCAATGAATTCGTTTTTTATTACAAAATCACCAAGAACAAATCTTTTATGAGGTATTTTATCCCAAGAACTTTTTGATTTAGGGTTGAAATTTATTTTTGTTAATTCAAATGCTTTAGGGCCTGAGATCCGAATAATTCCTATAGCTCCAATACCCGAAGGTGTGGCTAAAGCTATTATGGTTCCATCGTTTAGCATTTATATTTTTTTGTTGAAGGTAGCTCTTCGTTTATGGAGTCTATGCTCATAATTTTTCCACAATTTTTGAATAGCAGTATTTTCTTCTAATTCTGGGTTAGTTTCAACAGTTGTGATATTCCGCTTGTTAAAGAGTTTTTGCATCTCATTAAATATTATGGCAGTAATTCCTTTGTTTTGATAATCTGGATGGACCCCTATTAAATAGAAGGAGGCTCGACTATTAAAATACATTGCTCTAATTAAATGATAAGAATTAAAAAGCGTCAATTTTCCATCTATTTTTTTAAGAGCTTCTGTAAATGATGGCATGGTGATAGAAAAACAGATTAATTTACCTTCTTTATCAACGATGCATTTTATAAAATCGGGATTTATGAATTTTAAAAAACGTTTTTTATAATTTTCTATCTGATAATCTTGAATTGGAATATAGGTTTGTAAACGATTATAGGTTTTGTCAAGTAAATTAAACATTTCATCTACATAAGGAATTATTTCTCTACGTTTCTTAAAATTTAATAATGTAAGATTATACCGTTCCATAATAAGTTTGGAAAAACGTTTAACTTTTTCAGGTGATGAATCAAAATCATCAATCTTTATTTCATATTCGACCCATTTAGCAGCTATCTTAAATCCAAGTTGTTTCATATGTTTAGAATAATAAGGCTCATTGTAAAGAGTTATCATCGTATTTCGTTCTTTAAAACCCTCGATTAACAAACCCGCTTTATCCAAATTTGAAAAACCAACAGGACCTTCTATAATTTTAAGATTGTGCTCTTTTCCAAATTCTATTACTGAGTCTATTAAGAGTTTTGTGACCTTTAAATCATCAATTACATCAAACCAACCAAATCGAACTTTACTTTTTTTAATTTCTTTAATTTCTATCCAATTAATTATAGCTGCAATTCGACCGACAATTTTACCATCTATAAAAGCAAGGAAAAATCTTGCATTTGCATTTTGATAAACAGGATTCAACTCTGGGTCTATAGTTTCAATTTCATCTTTTATTAAAGGAGGAACCCAGTAAGTATTACCTTTATTAAGAGCAAAAGGAAACTTTACAAAAGCAAGATAATCTTCCTTTGTCTTAGCCTCTTTTATGATAATTTCTTTTATCATGTTCCTCAATTTCGCTTTGCTTTACGGTTTCTTTTACGTTCTGTTTTACTATTTTTCTTAAGTGTTTTTTTTAGTTTTTTTTCTTCTTTTTTTATTGCTTTAGATTGAATTTCTTCTGCTGAAATAAAATCCTTATGAAAATCAAGCCTGTAAGATACTCCAAGATTTGCTAAAATTCTACTTGGGGTGCTTTTTGTTGATCCACCAATTGTTGCCTCAACTTGAATATTATTAGAATACAAATAAGCAAATCCAAAGCGAAATAGGTAATCACTGTATAATTTACTTTTAACTCGTTGGTGTTCAACATATACTGACCAATATGGGTCAAGTGTATGTGTTAATGTGAGAATATAACCAATTTCAGGATCTATCGAAAAATAACGATCATAAGAAAAATTTGTAACAAATACCCATGTTCCTAAAAAGTGAGATTGTGTAGCAAGGACACCTCTTAAATGCAAAAAGGGTTCTTCATCAGGAGGTATTCCAAGATTTTGAAAAAAAATAGGGCGGTATATATTTCCAAATACATTATTAAAAGGGAAGGGGTTTTTTTTCTCAAAACTTATATTTGGACCAAGAGTGAAGGATACTGCAGGAATTAAGTCTCTTAATTTAAAACCATTATTAGCTTTCCAACTGTAAACATTCAGTTCTCTTTCTTTTCTAAATGGATCATAAATTAAATACTTTAAGCCTATGAAATTTTGTAAAAATCCTTTTTTAGTAGATTTAAGTGGAACAGGCCCAATTTTAGAATTTAAACTCCCTAATAAATATTTACTTTCAATTGTCAGTTCTAGAGCTTCAAATAATAAACCCCATCTTAATGTCATAAATCCAATTCCTCCAGTAAAAGTAGAATTATTGTATCCATCATGCGAGTAATGATTAAAAGCAAGTCCAAACTCAGCCTGAATAATATTTTTACCTACAGCAAAAGCTCCTAATGATACACCAGGACGATTAGAATTAATTTGATCAGTATATTGTGCTTGAATAGCAATAGAAAAAAGAATTGGAATTAGCTTGAGTTTATAAGAAACCATCAAACAAATATAATACAAGAATCCAGGAATTTTTGATGCAACAGCTTGTTAATGCGTCACAAAATTTCGCAGATTCAACACTAAATAGTTACTTTTGAATTTAAATACAGTGATTTGGGAATAATTTTAAAGTTTTTACTTATTGTTTTTGGTGTGGTTTATCTTTTTCGAATAATCTCCCCTTTTTTATTTAAACTATTAATTTCTAGTCTATTGAAAAAATATAATCATGTTGCACCAAATAAGACCAAAACAGATACTAAGAAAAAAACTACTTCTGATACGCTAGGTGAATATATTGATTATGAAGAAGTGGATTAGCACCGCATTATCTTCCTCATATACTCTGCACGTTGCAACAATATTTGGTTTAGCATTAATAGCTCTTTTATTTTACTACCCCTTGCTTTCTGGAAAAATTTTTTTACAGTCAGATATTAGACAATATGAGGGGATGTCACGCCAATTAAAAGAGTTTAGAATAAATACAGGGAATGAGACTTTTTGGATCGATAATGCATATGGAGGTATGCCTACATATCAATTAGGTGCAAAATATCCAAAAGATTTTTTAAGTCCTATTTATAATTTTTTTAGAATCTTACCAAGACCTGCACATATATTATTTCTTTATTTTTTAGGATCGTACTTACTTTTAATTTTAATAAGAATGCCATTTCCAGTGGCATTATTCGGTTCTTTAGCCTTCGGTTTTTCAACATATCTACTTATAATTCTTCAAGTAGGTCACAATACTAAGGCTTTAGCAATTAGTTTTTTTCCGTTTGTCATTGCAGGTATGCTTCTTCTATTTGAAAAAAGATGGTTTTGGGGTTTTATCTTAAGCACTTTGGCACTGGCAATGCAAATTCGATCTAATCATTATCAGATGACTTATTACCTATTAATTTTAATCATGATTTTCATAGCCGTTTATTGTTATTACTTTTTAAAAAAAGAAGGAATAAAAAGTTTTTTAAGACCAGTTTCAGTTCTTTTTATTTCTCTGATTATAGCATTGGGGTTAAATGCTACACCACTTTTAGCTACATTAGAATACTCAAAATTTAGTACTCGAGGGGCAAGTGAATTAAAACTAAATGCTGATGGAAGTCCTAAAGAGCAATCTACTGGCCTTGATTATAAATATATTACGGAATATAGTTATGGAATTTTTGAAAGTTTAAATCTAATAGCACCTCGAATCCAAGGTGGTGGTTCAAGTGAAAATTTAAATTCAGAGCATGGCGTTTATGATTTTCTAATTGAAAATGGAGTGAGTCCTAAACAAGCTACCCAATTTTCAAAAAATGTTCCAACTTATTGGGGTGATCAACCTATTTTGGAAGCTCCTGCATATATAGGGATTACAGTTTTCTTTTTTGCCTTATTCGGTTTTTTTTTAAGTTATGGACCTTTAAGGGTTGCTTTATTAATGGGTACAATCTTTTCCTTATTTCTTTCTTGGGGGAAGAACTTGCCTTTCATAACCGATTTCTTCATAGATTATTTTCCGATTTATAATAAGTTTCGTGCAGTTTCTTCTATTCAAGTAATATTAGAATTATGTATTCCAATACTTTCTTCTATAGGGCTGTACAATATTTTCTATGAAAATAAAAATTTCACTTTTAATCAATTTATAAAAATTGCTGCAATGCCAATAGTCCTTTTGGGTATAGTTTATTTTTCCCATGGATTCCTTTCTTTTTCTGGATTAAACGATTCTTACTTAGGGGAAATCTATGGAGCAGCATTACTTTCCAAAATTAAAGATGCACGAGTAACTATTTTTCAGGAGGATATTATAAGGGCAATTATTTTTTGCTTTGTCTTAATTGTATTAATCTATTTATACCACATTAAAAAAATTAAAAAGAAATTTGCATTAGTAATGGTGCTTTTTATTATGTTGATAGATTTATTAGGAATTGCTAACAGATATATTAATAGGGATGGTTTTGTTTCGCAACGTCTTGCAGAAACCCCGTTTCAAAAAACTGCAGCTGATCAGGTTATCCAAAAAGATAATAGTCGTTTTCGTGTTTTTGAACCTCAACTAGGCTTGACAGGATCGAGAACCTCGTATTTCCATAATTCAATTGGCGGATATCACGGTGCAAAACCTAGAAGATTTGAAGAACTTTTTGAAGCCTATAACATTCAACAAAATGCAGGAATTCTAAATTTTTTAAATGTAAAGTATATTCTTTTATCAGATAAAGAAAGTGGAAGTTTGAAACCATTACAAAATCCAAATTCTCTAGGCCCAGTATGGTTTGTCTCAAACTTAAAAGAAGTTAATACTGCTGACATACTAATTCAAGAACTAAAAAATACTGATTTTTCAAACTCTGCTTTAATTTTAAAAGAAGACATTAATTCCATTACTAAAAAAAAATATATTAAAGATTCTTTATCGAATATAAAACTTATCGATTTTCAACCCAATCATTTAACCTATAGAGTAAAAAACAATACACCACAATTTGCTGTTTTTTCCGAAATGTTTTATCCCAAGGGCTGGAATGCTCTAATTGATGGTGTACCTGCTCCAATTATTAATGTAAATTATGTTTTGAGAGGATTACATATACCTAAAAATTCTTCTCAAATTGAATTTATATTTAAACCAGAAGTCGTGGTTAAGGGTACAATTTTACGGGTTACAAGCTTTTTAATTTTTATTTTAACAGCAATTATATTAGGATATTTTAAGTACTTTAAGAGAACAACTTGAATGCTATGGGAATTGTAGCTAGACAATCTATTTATAATTTATTCAGTATTGGTTTTGCCTTCTTAATAGGATCAATCAATATGCTCTATTTATATCCTAGCTTTCCTGGGAAAGAGTTTCAAGGCCTAATAGTTGCTCTTTTAGCAAACTCCAACTTAATTCAACCCTTTTTATCTTTTGGTTTACAACACACTTTGATCAAATTTTTTAGTAATACCAAAGATAAGATAGAAAAAGATCGATTGTTATGGTTTGTTTTACTTTTTCCATTATTGATTTTAATTTTACTTTTTCCAGTGTATTCTTATTATAATATTGAGATTCTTGGCTTTTTGTCGAATGATAATGAAAAGGTTGGACGTTTCCCCTTTTTAATTATAGCGATTGCTATTTCTACCGCATACTTTGAAATATTCTTTAGTTGGTTGCGTGTACATTTAAAATCTGTTTTTGGAAATTTTTTAAAGGAAGTTTATCCTCGTGTCCTCACTTTTATTTTACTGGTTTTCTATGCTTTTGAATTGATAGATATAAACCAATTTATCATTTATCTAATTTTGGGATACTATATAAGACTATTTATAATTATTAGCTATAGTTTTTCAACTTATGTTCCTCGATTTCAATTCCATCTACCCCAAGATTGGAAATCATTACTTCGATATAGTGGTTTAATTTTTCTTTCAGGTGCAGCGGCAAGCTTTATCTTAGATATTGACAAGTCAATGATTTATTCTTTGACCTCAGATGTCAATGTTGCCTTTTATGCAGTCGCTATATATATTGCAGCAGTTATTGAAGCACCTGGTCGTGCAATGTTTCAAATAACAAGTCCTTTGGTTGCTCTCGCGTTAAACTCAAATGATAATTTGCGGTTAGAAAATCTTTTGAAAAAAAGTAGTATAAATCTTATGGTTGTTAGTGGATTACTCTTTTTAATAATAAACCTTAATTTAGGTGATTTTTATCAAATTATTAATCAAGAGGGATATTCATCTGCTATTGGAGTAGTTGTTGTTGTTTCTATTGGTAAACTTTTTAGTATGTCTTTGGGATGTATAAATAATATAATTAGTAACTCTAAATATTATTCCTATATTTTTTGGTTTTCAATTTGTTCGGCAATGTTAGCAATAGCTTTAAACTATATTTTTATACAAAAATATGGAATATTAGGTGCAGCACTTGCTACTTTAATTGTCATTGTTTTCATAAATATTTGTAAAATGGTACTTATTCATTTTTTATTTAAAATTCATCCTTATTCTTTAAAAACATTGACATTAGTTTTGAGTATCATATTTATTTACTTTCTGGTTTTCCATGTTCCAAGTATTTTAAATCCTTGGATATCAATATTTTTTCGAAGTTTATTGATTTTGGGATTATTTTGTATTCCTCTTTTTGTATTTAATCTCTCAAAAGATATAGAGTTACTCTTTCAAAAGATATTTAGACAATTATTTTAATTTTTTAGCTAAGTATCTTCCAGTGTGAGAGTTAGGTAATTTAATAATATCCTCTGGTGTACCTTGACCTACTAAATACCCCCCTTTATCACCAGCTTCTGGACCAAGGTCAATTACATGATCTGCGCATTTAATTAATTCCAAGTTATGTTCTACAACTACTACGCTATGACCTTTGTCTATTAAAGCGTTAAAGGATACAAGAAGTTTTTGGATATCGTGAAAATGAAGCCCAGTGGTAGGTTCGTCAAATATAAACATTACCTTTTCATTTAGAGTTCCTTGACTTAAAAATGAAGCCAGTTTAATACGTTGGGCTTCACCACCAGACAGAGTCGCAGATGACTGCCCCAAAGTTATATAGCCCATACCAACATCCTGTAAAGGTTTCAGTTTTTGAATTATTCGTTTTTGATCATAAACATTAAAGAATTTAATAGCATTATCTACTGTCATGCTTAATAATTGATCAATATTTATATCATGAAATTTTACTTCTAATATTTCCTTTTTAAAACGTTTCCCTTTACAGACCTCACATTCCAAAACTACATCAGCCATAAATTGCATTTCAATAGTATTAGTTCCTTCTCCTTTACAATAATCACATCTTCCTCCATCTACATTAAAGGAAAAGTGTTTAGGTTGGTAATTACGGTTTTTTGAAATATTAAGAGAAGCAAAAAGTGCACGGATTTCGTCGTAGGCTTTTATATATGTTACTGGATTTGAACGCGAAGACCGTCCAATAGGATTTTGATTCACAAATTCTACGCTCTGTAATGCGTTTAGATCTCCTTTTAATTTAGAAAATACACCTGGTTTTTCAGTGTAAATATTAAAATGACGTAGGAGCGCAGGATTTAAAATTTTTTTAATCAAGCTTGTCTTTCCACTTCCCGAAACACCAGTCACAACAGTAAGAACCTCCAAAGGAATTTCAATATCAATATTTTTTAAATTCTGTTCTCGGGCACCTATAATTTCAATTTTATTTTTAAAAGTTCTTCTTTTTTCTGGAATTTTAATGCTTCTAGTTCCATTGAGATATTCAGCAGTAAGACCTTTACTTTTTATGATCGTCTTTAAATTTCCTTGTGCAATAATTTCTCCTCCAAAACTACCTGCCTCAGGACCAATATCGTATATCCTATCAGCTGCACTCATTATATTTTCATCATGTTCAACTACAATGACAGTATTCCCCAAATTCCTAAGATTTTTTAAGATTCTAATAAGTTTTTCATTATCTCTAGAGTGTAATCCAACTGAGGGCTCGTCAAGAATATACATTGAACCCACTAAACTACTACCTAGAGAAGTTGCAAGTTGAATCCTTTGTGACTCTCCTCCCGAAAGAGAATTAGATCTTCGATTTAAAGTAAGGTATCCCAATCCAACTTCTTTAACAAATTTTAGACGACTATTAATTTCGATAAGTAAACGCTCTGTTATCTTTTTATCGTGGGTATTGAGTTTTATTTCATTAAAGAACTCAGCTAAAGAATCTATTGACATTTGAAGCAAGTCTCCTAAACTTTTACCTTGTATTTTTACATAAGAAGCTGTTTTCTTCAAACGTGTGCCTTCACATGTTCCACAGGAAGTCTTTCCTCTATAACGTGAAAGTAATACACGATTTTGTATCTTATAATTCTTCTTTTCTACACGTTTAAAAAAACCGTTTATACCTGTAAAATATTCGTTTCCTTTCCATAATAATTCTTTTTGATTTTTTGACAATTCATAATAAGGTTTATGTATTGGAAAATTAAAGAGATAAGCACTTTCAATTAATTTATTATAATATTTTTTCATTGTTGAACCTCTCCAAGGAACAATTGCATGGTCGAATATGGACTTATTGGAGTCTGGAATGACTAATTCTGGATCAATCCCTATAACATCTCCAAAACCCTCACATTTAGGACATGCGCCTAAAGGATTATTAAAGCTGAATAAATGAACGCTAGGCTGCTGAAAAACTATTCCATCTAACTCAAACTTATTGGAAAAAGCTTTTCTTTTTTCTTTTTTTAAATTAAGTAATGTAAGTTCCCCTTTACCCTCATAAAAAGCAATTTCTAATGCATCAGCTAAACGATTATAAAAATCTTCTTGATGACTCACTATTAAACGGTCGACAACCAGTTCAAATCTTTTTTTTGGAATTATTTCTAAAGAATCAAGATTAATAATTTCTCCTTGATAATAAATTCTAGCGTATCCTTGCTGAATAAAGATTTTAATTTTGTCATTTAGATTACGATTATGGTCGGTTTCAATGGGAGCTAAAAGAATAAAACGCTCTCCCGAATCGAAACTTTTTATATAATCTAAAACATCTTGAATACTGTCTTTTTTCACTTCATTTCCAGAAATAGGTGAAAATGTTTTCCCTATCCTAGCAAAAAAGAGTTTTAGATAATCATAAATCTCTGTTTTGGTTCCTATAGTTGAACGTGGATTAGAGGTGTTAACTTTTTGCTCAACCGCTATTGCAGGAGATAGTCCTTTTATGAAATCAACTTTGGGCTTATTTAATCGACCCATAAATTGTCGAGCATAGGAAGAGAGACTTTCTACATATCTTCTCTGACCTTCAGCGTATAGCGTATCAAATGCTAATGAAGATTTTCCAGAACCAGATAATCCAGTAATTACGCTTATTTTATTGCGAGGAATAGCCAAATCTAAATTCTTAAGATTGTTTAGATGAGCACCTTTAATTACAATATGTGTCTTTGAGTCATAATCTAAAATATCTTTCATAGAATTTTAAAAGCCCCAAATTTACGATTTTTAAATCTTAATTAAAGTATAAGAGAGGTCTGAAATTATCAATAAAGTTTTTTAAAAAAAGTCTTTTTTCCTTTAAAAAATTGCTTCATACATTATCAATTATTAAAAAATTGTATATTTGATAAAATTTATTTCATATAGAACAAAATTACTTTTAAACATCAAATAGTTTTTTAACGGCCTTTTGGCTAAAGTAATTTTTGTTATGAATATAAATGATCACTCAACACTTACTGATGCAGTACTAATTAATGATTACATTAAAGGATCTGAGTTAGCTCTTAAACATTTAATTAATCGACATCAACTACAAATCTTTAATTTTATTAATTCTAAGATAAATGACCGCGATACATCTGAAGACATTTTTCAGGATACTTTTATCAAAGTTATACGTACACTTAAAAATGGATTATATAATGAAGAGGGCAAGTTTCTCCCTTGGATTATGAGAATTGCTCATAACTTAGTTATTGATCATTTTAGGAAAAGCAATAGAATTCCAACAATCGATAATAATGATAATTTTGATATCTTTCAATTTATATCTGATAGTGCTCCAAATGCTGAAAATGTACTTGTTCAGGAACAAATATTAAAAGATATTCAAAATTTAATTCAAGAGTTGCCAGAAGATCAAAAAGAAGTTTTGATAATGCGCTTGTATCGTGATATGAGCTTTAAAGAGATTTCTGAAAATACAAATGTTAGTATTAACACTGCTTTAGGAAGGATGCGATATGCCATTATTAATCTTCGAAAGCTTATACATGAACATAAAATTATCCTAAATACCTAGCAATTTTTTATTTTTTTTGTCGTTATAATTATAAAATAATCTTATGGCAAAAAACTACCTAAAAAATAAAATTCATTTTTCAAATAATTTACCAAGAGAAATGGTAATTCAACGTATTCTTATCTTTTCAAATTCTTTTAATGCTAATAAAGAATTTAAAGAGCTAACTAGCCTTCTTAAAAATTAAATTTTTTTAAAATAGACTTACGGCCTATCATTTTTGTGATTTTATCTTTTTCAATATCCCAGGCCCTGGCAGGCGAATATTCTCTCCCATACCATATTATTTGTAAATGTAAATCGTTCCATAATTTCTTCGGAAATAGGCGTTTAGCATCTCTTTCTGTTTGAAGCACATTCTTACCATTTGTTAAACCCCATCTGTACATTAAACGGTGAATATGCGTATCCACTGGAAAAGTAGGAATACCGTATGCCTGGGCCATTACTACAGCAGCTGTTTTATGTCCTACAGATGGTAAAGCTTCCAATTCTTCATAAGTGTTTGGTACTTTTCC
>CENP01223583.1_pt1 | contig 13106 bp, 11 predicted proteins | sample 361281 | NCBI WGS metagenome assembly CENP01 (sample SAMEA2591122, study PRJEB7988) | marine metagenome | biome: marine biome (ENVO:00000447); feature: deep chlorophyll maximum layer (ENVO:xxxxxxxx); material: saline water (ENVO:00002010), including plankton (ENVO:xxxxxxxx) | depth 70 m
TCTTGAAAATAGTGTTTATCCGATTAAATTTATTTCAACAATTTCACCAAATTTAAAAAAAGAGATAGCTAATCAAATTATTAAAGGAATTTTAATTCTTTCTGAATTATTAAAAATAAAAAAATTAACTTTTATTGATCAATTGATCCCTTCAAAAAAATTGAGTCTTTGGCACAATATATTACTTCAGCACAATTTTAAATGCCATATAACAAGAGAGTTATTTACGGATCTAAAATTAGATTACTTGGATTTGAAAAAACATTATCGCAAAAGTTATAAATCATTAATTTCAAAAGGTTCTAGGATTTTAAATCCTTATAAATTTAATGGAGATGATGAGACTGTTTGGCAAGAGTTTAAATTACTTCATTTTAAAGCAGCAGGAAGAAAAACACGTTCTGACAGAAGTTGGGATCTTCTATTCAAAGAAGTTATGAATAATAATTCTTCATTTTACTATTGTACAGACCAAAATGGTATTATGGTTGGAGGATCTTTTATAATGGAAAATGATTTTGAAGCAATATATGCTGTAGCAGCCTACAATAGGGAATTATTTAATCTTCCCATAGGCCATTTTCTCCAAGATTTTTTAATAAAAGATCTTTTGCAAACAAAAAAACGTTGGTATAGATTGGGCAGAAAATTTCATGAGATGGATTTAGATAGACCAACAAATAAAGAAATACAAATAGGAAAATTCAAAAGTGGTTTTTCAACAGATTCAATTGCTAATTTTAGGTTTTCACTAATTTAATAATGAGTTATAAAAGTTATTTTTTATGGCCAAAAATAAGGTTAAAAGCATCAAGTTTTTTTGGAAATTGTAGTTTAAATAAATTAGAGAAATTATTTGGAAATATGTTTCCCTCAGGATATCCTGTAATTTGCTCAAGTGGAAGAGTTGCTCTATATATAGCTATAATTGAATCTAACCTTGGAAGACAAGATAAAATAAAGTTATTCCCATATGCTAGCCATTGTGTTATTAACACAATCTCAAGATTAACTACTCCTATTTCTTACGAATTTAAATCCTTAAATGAAATAATTTATCATCAATGGGGAATTACTTACATGGAAAAATGTAATCCAATTATTGAAGATAGTGTAGATAGTCTTTATGAAAAAAAAACTCCGTTATTTAGCTCTGGTGCCAACTACGAGATATGGTCGCTATCAAAAATTTTAGGGACATCCTCAGGAGGAATTTTATGGTGTAAAAATAGATCTGATGCAATTCGGATAAAAAATAAAATGAAAGGGAAGAGAAATTTACTAATATCCTGGATTCTTAGATTACTTAGTTTGAAATATAGCATTTTTTATGAGTTTTGGGAAGGAACAGAGTACGGATACAAAGGTTTATCATTGCTTCAGAGAAATGAAATTTATAATAGCATCAAATCATGGGATAAATTGGTTTCAGACAGAAAAGATAAAATAAAATTATTAATTAATAAATCAATCATTAATGAACAGAATATAAGTGGTAGGTTTCCAAGTTGTTTACCAATTTTAACAAATAGAAATGAAGATGAAATTGAAAAAATGGGATTTTCAGTTGGATTGAGACACTATTATGATGGAGTAAGATTAATTAAAGTTTTTCCTTTACCTATCCATCAAGATGTAAGCATATCATTTTTAAAAAATGTTTTAAAGAAGATTTAGATGCAAAAGACTAAGAAATACATAGGGGTAGCGGAAAGCAAAAAAGATATTATTTCTGCAAATTCTTTAGTCAAAAAAATCTTCTTTAATGATGATTTTAAAAAACAATTTATTTTCCCCGAGGAAAGTTTGAAAAGAGAAAATATTGTAATTATTAAACACAACGAATTATTAGTAGCTACCTGTTTTATTCATAATCGAATTTTTTATTTTAGAGGAGATAAAATAGAGGCTTCATTTCTAAGTTATATTTGTGTAGATATCAATCACCGTGGCAAAGGGATATCGAAAGATTTAATGAATAAAGCCATTGAGTTATGCGAAAAAAGAAATAAAATCGTAAGTTTTGTAATTGCAAGAAAAAAAGCAGACTTCTTTTATAATCAATTTTCATTTTTTGGGTTTTCTAATTATCCAACTATTACAATTAAATCTATTCCTAAAACTTACACTAAGGACAAATTCTCGTTCAAAGAAATTGATATATCAGATTTACCAGTAGTTGAAAAAATATATGATAATATATATAAATCATTACCTGGATCTTTCTATAGAGACCTGAGAGATTGGAAATTTATTTTAAAAAAATCAAAATTATTGAAAGTATTTTTAAAAGTTATTCTTGATAAAAAAAATACCATTAAGGGATACGTCGCCTATAAAAAAAACCAAATTTTTGAATTTGCTTTGAAAGAAGATGTTAATTATACTAATGTAATCATCAATTTTAATGAAAAGAATGAACACGATTCTTTAATATTCAACCTTGGAACAAATCATCCAATAACTCCGTTTCTCAAAAATTATGATATTACATATACTATTCGTAAATGTTGGTATGGGGGCCATATGATGAGAATAAATAATGAAGAATATTTTTTAGATAAATTAAATAAAACTATTGATAAAAAATCTATTCAATTAGAAGAAAATAATAGTAAAAAAATAAAATTCTATTTTTTATTAGAAAATAAATTAGGTAATTATATTCCCTCCAATAATATTGTATATAACATTCCATTTTTGGATCAAATTTAAGTTAATGAAGATAGCTTTAGGAACGGTTCAATGGGGATTAGATTATGGTATTGCAAATACTAGTGGGATGCCCTCTAATGATGAATTAAAAACGATATTTGAATTAGCTAAAAAGGCAGGAATTGTTTTGTTTGATACAGCAGTGCAGTATGGGGATGCTGAAAAAAGAGTAGGGCAGTTTTCTTCTCCTAAAAGTAAAATAATTACTAAAGTTGGTTCTTTTTCAAAGGGCAATTCATTGGATTATCAATTAGAAAATTCTTTTAATAATCTACGAAGAGAATGTATTTACGGTTGTTTATTTCATAATATTAATGAGTTAAATGAAGACAAAGGTCTGTGGAAAGAACTTTTAGCATATAAAAAAGAAAGTAAAATTAAAAAGATAGGTTATTCCTTATATGATCCTTCAGAATTACATGATTTATTAGAGACAGGGTTCGTTCCAGATATCTTACAATTTCCTTACAGTATTTTAGACAGAAAATTTGAACCCTATTTAGAATTACTTAAAGAGAAAGGTGTTGAAATTCATATTCGTTCTGTTTTTTTACAAGGGCTATATTTTAAACCCATAAATGAACTAGACTCAAAGTATGCTGATTTAAAACAATCACTCAGAGAAATACAACATATAGGGAAGGAAAATAATCTTTCCATGCTTGAATTAGCTCTGTGTTATGTGATTCAAAATAAATCCATTGACTATGCTGTTTTAGGGGCAGAAACTTCTCATCAATTAACACAGATTATAAGTGCTTCAAAACAGAAGCTATCTCAAAAAACGATAGACGATATCAAATCAATAAAGCTTGAAAACCAAACTATGCTAAACCCAGTTAATTGGAAATGAAAAAAAATCTAAATATTATTGCAGAAATTGCACAAGGTTTTGAAGGAAATTTTGAACTATCCAAATTGTTTATAAAAGCGGCTGCAAAAGCAGGAGCTGATTCAGTTAAATTTCAGCTTGTTTATGCAGATGAACTATCAACATCAGATTACCAATATTATGGATTATTTAAAGAGTTGGAAATGGAAGATTCAAAATGGAAATTATTAAAAGATTATGCTTCTTCTTTAAGCATCCAATTTATTGTAGATGTTTTTGGTGATAAAAGTTTAGCAACAGCAGTAAATATTGGTATCGATACAGTAAAAGTTCATGGCACTGATGTTACCAATATTGGATTGTTGGAGGCCATTTCTAGCTCATCGATTAAGAAGGTAATTTTGGGTGTAGGTGGAGCTTATTGGAGTGAAATTAAAAAAGCGCTCGAAGTTTTGAAAAATAAACAATTAGTTTTACTCTGTGGCTTTCAAGGCTATTCCACTAAAACAGAAGACAATCATGTTAATAGAATGAACGTCATTAAAGCGAAGGCAAAAGGGATTCACGTTAATTTTCAAATGGGATTTGCAGATCATCCGGGAGAAGAAAAATTTGCTTCAACTATCTGTTTAGTCGCAATTGGTGCGGGAGCAGAGGTCATAGAAAAACACCTTACTATGGGAAAAGTCATGGAAATGGAAGATTTTGAATCTGCCCTTAATCCAGATGAATTTCAAGAATTTATTACTCAATTAAAAACTGGTAAAAAAGCTATTGGTAGTTATGTTGAAGAGGAAGATTTTGGTATGAGTGAAGCTGAAAAATCATATAGGAAAAATGTTCTTAGAGATGTTGTGGCTCGAAGAGAAATTGCAAAAGGAGAAACACTTAATATCCAAAATGTAACACTAAAAAGAACGGCTATGACAGATACCATTAAACAGTTAGAATTGGTTTTGAAAAAAAAAGTTAAATATTCAATTCAAAAAAATCAACCAATATCAAATAAAGATATTAATTAGCGATGAAAAGAAAATTAGTTGCCGCATTGGCGTGTAGAAATCAAGGCTCACGTTTGTATGGAAAACCACTTCAAAACTTAGATATTGAAAAAGGTATTCGTATAATAGATAATATAATCGATGGGTTAAATTCGTTAAATTGTATTGACTCAATTGTATTAGGAATTAGTGAAGGAGAAGACAATCAAATCTTTAAAAAGGTAGCTAAACAAAAAGGTGTTGATTATGTAATTGGTGATCAAATAGATGTTTTAATTCGATTGATAAAATGTGCTGAAAAAGCCAACGGTACAGATGTTTTTAGGGTAACAAGCGAATCTCCATTTTTACATCACATGGCAGTTGATCAACTTTGGGAAATGCATTGCTCGCAGAATAATGATGCGACCTTTTATGATGATATAATAGATGGCTGTGGTTTTGAAATTATCCGATTATCAGCACTTCAAAAATCACATTTAGAGGGAGAGGAAAAACATCGATCTGAAATGTGTACTTTATATATTAGGGAAAATTTAAACAAATTTAAGGTTCAAAAAATTAAAGCACCTGGTCACTTAAATCGAAAAGACTTAAGACTAACAGTTGATAATCCTGAGGACTTAGTAATTTGTAGAAAAATTTACAATGAATTCTCCCATCAAGCTCCTCGAATAGACTTAGAAGAAGTAATAGTTTTTTTAGACAAAAACTTATATCTGAAAGATTTAGTATATCCATTTACTATTCAAGGTTATGAAACAATGTATAAATAATTAGGTCCAATTATAAGAATTTCTGATATGGGTAAAGGACAAAAGTTATACAGAAAAGCAAAGAAACTGATTCCTGGTGGAACTATGCTTTTATCAAAGAGACCTGAAATGTTTTTACCAGATTTATGGCCCTCTTATTTTTCAAAGTCACTAGGATGTGAAGTATGGGATTTAGATGGCAAAAAATTTATTGATTGCTCAAATATGGGTGTAGGCACAAACTCACTCGGATATAATAACTCTGAAGTTGATAATTCTGTTAGAAATGTAGTTCAACTTGGTAATATGAGTACCCTAAATTGTCCTGAGGAAGTTTATTTAGCTGAGAAATTGGTAGAAATAAATCCATGGGCAGAAATGGTAAGATTTGCTCGAACAGGCGGAGAAGCAAATGCTATTGCGATAAGAATTGCAAGAGCAGCTTCAGGAAATGATAAAATTGCAATATGTGGTTATCACGGTTGGCACGATTGGTATTTATCAGCTAACCATAATAATGGTGATGATCTTTCAACTCATCTTTTGTCGGGATTAAATACAAGAGGAGTCCCTAAAGATTTAAAAAATACAGTTTTCCCTTTCAATTATAATGATTTTGATTATCTAAAAAAAATTATAGAAGAGAATGAGATAGGTACTATAAAAATGGAGGTTGTCAGAAATGTTAAACCAAAAAATGGATTTTTGGAAAAAGTAAGAAATTTAGCAACGAAAAAGGGGATTGTTCTAATTTTTGATGAATGCACTTCAGGGTTTAGAGAAAATTTTGGAGGGTTACATCAAAAGTTTTCAATTGAACCTGATATAGCAATGTATGGTAAGGCTTTGGGTAATGGTTATGCCATTACAGCTGTAGTAGGTAAAAAGAATGTAATGGAAGCCGCTCAAAAAACATTTATAAGTAGCACTTTTTGGACAGAAAGAATTGGTCCGACAGCGGCATTGAAAACTTTAGAAATAATGGAAAGGGAAAAGTCTTGGAATATAATTACATCCTTAGGCAATTATATGCAAAAAAAATGGAAAAGTATTTCCAAAAAACACAATATTGATATACAGGTTTATGGTTTGCCCTCAATTAGTTCATTTAGTTTTAATCATAAAGATTCACTTAAATTTAAAACCTTTTTGACGCAAGAATTTTTAAAAAAAGGTTATTTAGCGAGTACAAGTTTTTATGCCTCTACAGCACATAGTGAAAATATAATTGATGATTATTCAGTTGTTCTGGAAGAGATTTTTTTTGAAATCAAAAAATGTATTGATGGGAAAATTAAAATCGATAATATTTTAGATGGTAAGGTTTCACATAATGGTTTTAAAAGATTAAACTAAATTGAAGATTCTTTATTTGGGCAATAAAAAAAATAAAAAAATATTTTCTTTCCTATCTAATTTTGGTGAAGTTTTTTTTAATGACAAAGAATTTAAATTATTAGATTACAAGAAATTCGATTGGATTATTTCTTATGGTTACAGGCATATAATATCAAAAGACCATTTAGATAAATTAAAAAATCCAATTATAAATATGCATATTTCTTATTTACCATTTAACAGAGGTGCTCACCCTAATTATTGGAGTTTTAAAGATAATTCACCAAAAGGAGTTACTATTCATTTTATTGATAATGGAATTGATACTGGACCAATTCTAGTTCAAAAAAAACAAACATTTTCAGAAAATGACACATTACAAACCAGCTATTTCAAATTAAAAAAAACGATAGAAGATTTGTTTTGTGATTCTTTTCCTAAGATTATAACTAATCAAATTATTCCTAAACCTCAAATTGGGAATGGATCATTTCATATAAAAAAGGACTTGCCAGAAAATATTAATTGGAATACAAAAATTAAAGAAATATAAAAATGACAGATTTTGAAATCATAGACGCTATAGAAAAGGTAAGATCAAAGAACAATATTAATTGGATGAATGTTTTACGATTAGCATTCAAACACTCCCCATCAGAAGCTAGAGATATTGTTGCGAAGATTAATGAGGACGACAAAAAAATAGGGAATCTTTTAAAACAGCTTTCTAAGAACAAATGAAAAATAATTTTAGTTTTAAGAACTTTGAAGGAGTATTTATTGTTGCTGAACTTTCAGCCAACCATAATGGTTCATTATCGACAGCTAAAGAAACTATTCGTGCCGCCAAAAGAGCCGGAGCCAATGCTATTAAATTACAAACTTACACTGCAGATACCATAACTATTAAATCAGAAAAAAAAGATTTTATCATTAATAATAATTCGATTTGGGATGGACAAGGTTATTATGAATTATATAAAAAAGCTTATACTCCTTGGGAATGGCATAAAGAATTGTTTGCTGTTGCAGAGGAAGAGGGATTAATATGTTTTTCGACTCCATTTGACTCTAAAGCTGTTGATTTTTTAGAAGTTTTGGGTAATCCAATTTATAAAATAGCATCTTTTGAAATTACAGATATACCTTTAATTAGCTACATAGCTTCTAAAAATAAGCCAATAATTATTTCAACTGGAATTGCGAAAATGGATGATATTGAACTCGCAGTCAAAACTTGTGAAAACCAAGGCAATAAACAAATCTCTCTATTAAAATGTACATCTAGTTATCCTGCACCAATTAAAGAGGCAAATTTATTAATGATTAAAGATTTAGCTGATAGATTTGGAGTAATCTCAGGTCTATCCGATCATACTTTAGGAATAACCGCTTCAATAGTAGCAGTAACTCAAGGAGCTAAAATTATTGAAAAACACTTTATAATTGATAAATCTTTAGGTGGCCCTGATTCAAGTTTTTCATTAGATGAAAAAGAATTTACCCAACTAGTCTATCAAATTCGAGAGGCTGAGATAGCTCTAGGTGAGGTCAATTATAAGCTAACAAAAAATCAAAAAGAAGGGAGAAAATTTTCAAGATCTCTTTACATAGTAAACGATGTAAAAAAAGATGATTTAATTACAGAAAAAAACTTACGCTCAATTCGTCCAGGTCTTGGTTTACATCCAAAATATTATTATAAGCTAATAGGAAAAAAATTCAACAATAATTATTCTAAAGGAACCAGAATGTCATTAGATAAAGTCATAAACTAAATAATATATAATATGAAATTTTTAATTACTTATGTTAAAAACACTAGGAATAAGTTTGCTTCTAGCGAAATACCATCTATTTATCAAAATGAAAACATTAAATTAAGTGGTGAAAGTGTCTACCATAATTGGAAGAATGATAAAAACGAAAAGTTTTTTCTATTAGGAGATATAGTTGGCATTAGGGATAAAGGAAAGATTCTGTCCAATTTTGATAATTTTAAAATATTTGAGGACCAAAAATCTTTATCCCAAATTGAAGGAAGATTTGTAGTCATCAAAATTGATTATGAGGATCAAATTTCACTTTGGACTGATCAATTTGGCAGGGTAGATATTTATTGGCTCCAAGATAAAAATGAAAGGTTTTTGATATCATCTAGTAAGGAACTATTTCCATCAAATATAGATTTTGGAGAGATTGATCAAAATGGACTTGCTCAAATGTTAACAATCTATGGAGGACGACCTCTAAAAAAGCATACCCTTAGAAAAAATCTAAATCGCCTTGGTGTAAATCAAAGACTTTCAATTAAAAGAGGTAAAATACTTATTGATGAAACAAAATTTTCACCGAGTTCAACTTTTAAAAAAAATAATTACTCAAAGCTTGACGATTATTTTAAAATATTTGTTGAGGCTGTAAGAGCAAGAGCCTCAGAAACACAAAATATTGTTTTTCTTTCTTCAGGATGGGATTCAACTTCAATATTGGCTACGCTATGTCACTTGATAGGTAAAAATAAAATTGAATGTGTTATTGGCAGGATGAGGTATTCAGAGAGAAGTGGTGTAATAAATCAGTTTGAATTAGATAGAGCTACTAAAATGGCTGAATACTATAAAGTTAAATTACACATTGTAGATTTAAACTATACTAAAGGGGCAAATGAAGTCATAGAAGAAGTAATCCCAACATATAAAGGACAAGAGTTTGGAGCTTTAACTGGCTACAATCATTGGAAACTGGCAAAAGGTGCTTCAAAAATTGCTAAAAAGGGAGCAGTTGTTTTTGCTGGAGAAATAAGTGACGGTGCACATAATCTTGGATTTAGTCAATATTTTTCAATTTACCACCCAATGTCTTATGCATTTCGTGAATATAGTGATAAAATGGCATCGTATCTTTTTGGACCAAGTTTTCTAACTCAACTAATCGAAGGAAAATATGAGGAAGATCCAATATGGAAAATTTTTATGCAATACCATAAAAAAACAAAATTTGACAAAATTAAAAAAGGGCAAACTAATATTACCTTACAATTATTTTCTGGATTTTTTCTTAGTGGCGGAAGAATTCCACTTTATTCAAAAGAAAACTGCAAATTATTGACCAAAAAGGGGATAACCTTATTTCTCACTAATGGAGAAGAAACATATTTAAATAAGTTCAAAAATGGAATAACTTCTAAAAATATTTATTCTCATTATTTGCATCTTTATCACTCATTTCATTGGCAAGGTGGAACAGTTGCAACATTAGAGCACACATGTGACGCTTTTGATTTAAAATGCAGATTACCTTTTTTAGATAAAGAACTAATAGATTTTTTATCTGAAATGCCAGAGAGCTGGGGAAGAGGATTAGACATTAATAATACAAAATACCCTCTTAAATGGATGCTTGAAAACAAAATCGACTACCCAATGAATTACCAATCTGGTCCTCATTCTTATTTATATGATGTTAACCCGTCATTTTCACATGCTGATGAGATAGTAAATTCTTCCTCTTTTACAGATATTTTCAAGAAACATTTTAGAAACAAAGATTTTTTAAATCATTTTGATAAAGAATATTTTAATTTGAAATACATAGAGGATTTAATTTCGAAATATGTCTCAGGAGAAAATGTTCAAGGGCAAGAACTAAATGATATTTTGAACTTAGGGAATTTACTTGTTCTTAAGCATTTAGATTAAGGATATATGGCTAAAAAACTTTATGTTGATACAATCTCTTGGAAAAGTTTTTTTGCAATTGCAAGTTCCAAGTCAAAGTTAATTTATGAAATTGATTCAGAAGAAAAAGGGAGTAATTTCTATCGCAAATTAACAAGAATTTTAGGCAAGAAAATTATTTTTCTAGATTTTTTTGCAGGGGAATTATATAATGAAGATAGTATTGAGCCAGTATATATTAGAGCAAGAAAAGAAGGCAATAAACTAGCATACAAGTGGTCAAAAAAAATTGTTGAAAATAATCATCTTATATCAAAAGTAAATAGCGATTATGGTAATAATACTTTATTATTACACTTATCAAAATTCCTTCAAGTGAATGTATTTGAATGGACCCTAAAAATATTAGCTTTCAAGTCTATCACGAGTGAATCAAAAGATTCTGAGATTTTAATTGAAGCTCCAAAATTTTTTTGTGGGGAATCACTTAAAGAAGAATATCCCAGAGTAAAGATCAACTTCTACAACAAAAAATTATCGCACATTTTAGGACTTATTTTCTTATTGTTCAAAGAGTTATATTTAAGGTTAAAGTCAAATTTTTCAATAAATATTAGTAACAAAAAGGAAATAGAAAATTTTAGAAGTAGAAAAAGTGTATTGTCTTTTCAAGAGGAGAGTATAAGAAAAGAACAAAGCTTAAGAGGGCAACTTCACTGGCTTGATTTTTCATTAAAAAATAGATTATATGATGTTCATATTATTTCATTACCAAGTCAGACTTCGATAAAAATTGATGATATAAATAAACTTAGAGAAAATAATATTTTTATTCATAATAAAAGAATTTTTAGGCTGAGTAGAAATAATAAGAATAATCCAAACTTTAAAATTTTTAAAGATGATATTAAAAAGTTATGGAAATTATTTTTTAAAAAAGAGGCATTAGACAATATTTATAATCTAAAGACTATTTTTTTGATGTACATGGCAATTGATTTAGCATCAATTTGCCTTTATTTAAAAACTAAAGTATTTGTTATAAAAGAGCCCTATTTCATTTATAGTGATGCAATTCAATTACTGTCAAATAAAATAGGAGTCAAAACAATAGCATATCAATACTCGAATTTAGGATACTTTTCTCCTCTAATGGTGTCTTCATCTGATTTATTTCTCACATTTTCATCAGCTTACAATAAACTATTTAAAATAGATGGGTATGGGCCTATTAAAATTAAATCAATGGGGTATGTGAATGAAGGTATAGAGAATCGATTTTCAAAAAGAGTTTTTGATTTAAATTGTAAACTGAAATCAAAGGGAGTTAAATTTACAATAGCATACTTTGATGAATCTATTCAAAAGGATAGATGGGGACTAATTAAAGAGGATGACTTCAAACAGCATATTCTTATTTTGTCAGAGAAAGTGATTTTGGATACTACTTTAGCTGTCTTAATAAAATCCCAATTTATATATAATTTAATACAAAAGAAATTTGATTCTAATCCAGTTATAAAAAAAGCATATGATACCGGTAGATTGATAGAAGTTTATGAGGGTGAAAAAAGGAATGATATATACCCTATGGAAATTGCAAACAATGCTAACATTTGTATAAATCACTTAATTGGTGCAACAGCGGGCCTAGAAGCTGCTATTACTGGGACAAGATGTATTTTAATAAATGAACATAATTATAAATCCATTCATCAAGATATTTATGAAAAAGAAAATATAATTTATAGTGATTTTACCCACGCTATTAATGCAATTTATGTCCATAGAAATAATTTAAAAAAGAAAAATGATTCTAATCTTGGAGATTGGACAAATTGTTTAAACTATTTTATTGGAGAAAGTAAAAAGCGAGGAATTGATAAAATTAAAAGTGAAGTAGAAAATTTAATTCATTGTAAATAATTTTTCAATCGTTAATTTTTCAATTCAATTTATGCCTCTGTTGAAAGTTAAATTATTGTGAATTGAATAAGTTTAGCAGATTTACAAAAGTCAATTTGTTTTGGTATTTTTCTCAAGTTGGGATTAAAAATATTATTCCCCTAATTGCCCTCCCCATCTTTACTAGATATATTTCTCTTGAAGAATTTGGTATTTATGCATTGGCTATTTTTTATGGGATAGTTGTTTCAGGAATTATAAACTTAGGGTTGCTAAGTGTTTATGATAGGTCTTTTTTTGAATTATCTGAGAAAAAGAGAAAAAGCTTATTACAAAGCATTATATTTTTTATCCTTTTGCTTTTTGCGATTTCTTTTTTATTAACTATTTCTTTTAATGAAGCTTTTGCTGAATTTTTTTTTAGAAAAAAAGAATTAAAAAACTATTTACACCTTGCTCTTTGGTTTCAAGCTTTTAAATCCCTTAACCTTTATTTTTTAAACTATTTAAAGAACTATGATAATGCAAAAATTCATACTTTAATTAGTATAGGAGAAACTTTTTCATCAATTATATTAGCTCTTTTATTTGTAACAAAATATTCAATGGGATTATATGGATTTATTTTAGGGCAATCATTGGGTGTTACTCTAATTTTTTTGTTGACATTTATTTACTTATTTATCCCATACCAAAAAAAATTTGAGGTTAAATTATTAAAACAACAGTTAAGGCTCAGCCTACCGTTAACACCAAGAATATTTTTTGGGAGTATTAATAATCAGTTTGACCGTTATATGTTAGGAATTTTAAGTTCACTGGGGGGTGTTGGGCTTTATGATATAGGACAAAAAATTGCAAATATTAGTTTTGTTTTTAT
>CENP01138777.1_pt1 | contig 13066 bp, 12 predicted proteins | sample 361281 | NCBI WGS metagenome assembly CENP01 (sample SAMEA2591122, study PRJEB7988) | marine metagenome | biome: marine biome (ENVO:00000447); feature: deep chlorophyll maximum layer (ENVO:xxxxxxxx); material: saline water (ENVO:00002010), including plankton (ENVO:xxxxxxxx) | depth 70 m
GAACTATGGCAAAAACTTCATATATCTAATGATGACTTTATAAGAACGACTGAAGATAGACATAAAAAGGTTGTAAAAGATTTTTTACAAATCGTAATGGACAATGGAGATATATATGAATCAGAATACGAAGGACTATATTCTGTTTCAGAAGAACGTTTTATCACAGAAAAAGAAGCTGAAAGTGGTGATTTTAGAGACATAAAAAAATTAAAAGAAAAGAACTACTTTTTTAAAATGAGTAAATATCAAGATGCACTCATTAGTCATATTGAAAGAAATCCAAAATTTATTCAGCCAGAACATCGAAAAAATGAGATTCTTGGCTTTCTTCGCCAGCCTCTAAATGACCTATGTATTTCTAGGCCCAAATCAAGATTAAATTGGGGAATAGAATTGCCTTTTGATAAGGACTATGTTACCTACGTATGGTTTGATGCGCTCATAAATTACATTACAGCTGTGGAGTTTAATCAGGGGACGGAATTATTTGATTCTTGGTGGCCCGTCTCTTATCATTTGATTGGAAAGGATATTCTCACAACACATGCCGTCTACTGGCCTACGATGTTACTATCAGCAGGTATTAAATTGCCTAACTCTATCTTTGCGCATGGCTGGTGGCTTATGGGTGAATCAAAGATGAGTAAATCATTGGGTAATGTTATCAATCCTATGGACCTTATTGATGATTATGGCGTTGATCCAGTACGTTACTATCTGATGAGAGAAATGGTCTTAGGGCAAGATTCTAATTTTACAATGGAGTCATTCATTCAAAGATATAATAGCGATCTAGCTAATGATTTTGGTAATCTGCTAAGCAGAGTTACTACCCTTATAAAAAAGAATTATGATGGTAAAATACCGGAGCCTGGAGAATACTTAGATTCAGATCTCCAAATTAGGCTAAAAGGTGAGTCATTATCTTCAAAAGTGGAAATATTGATTGGCGAAATGCGATTGAATGAAGCCATAGAAGATATAATGCAATATATTCGAACCGTAAATAAGTATATGGAGGATAATGCGCCTTGGAAGTTGGTCAAAGAAGATAAAGTCGCTGCTGGAAGGATCCTTTATGTCGCTGGTGAAGCACTGAGGTTGGGGGCTGTTTTGTTATCACCAGTTATGCCTCACCGAACTGGAATTTTGCTTGATGCGCTTAATGCGCTTAATACCAATACATCATGGGGCAAACTTAACCCTAACAGCATGTTGAAAGACCATGAACCATTGTTTCCAAGGATAAAATAAGATTTAATCTTCTTTAATTGGGATATTCCAAACATCGTTTTTTAGATCCACTACACCTTTTATTTTTTCGATAACTATTCTATAAATGATTTGTATGCCTCTTTTAGCCATTAAGTGAAATGTGTCTTCTCTTTCAAGATTATCTATGTGGTCAGGAAAGTTTCTTCTTGGACGGTGTATCCAATAAGCATCTGAAAAATCATTTTTATTAAATATTGATTCTACGCCTTTCTTCCAGAGCATAAATCCTAAAAGGCCACCCCATGTTGCCGTTGGATTATCAGAATCCCAGCCAGATAGTGTCCCGATTTGGATAGTTCGAAGTAAATTATCAGCACCATAGAAAAGACTAATAAGGGTCGCTGAATAATTTATACCAGCATCAAATGGCTTGTTATAGATGTATCCGTCATTACTGTTCAATTGATACCGAACAGAGTTTTTTTGAAACAATTATAATAATTGAACTAATTAATTTCATGATCGTGTTAAAGAAAAATTCAAATTACTTTCACCTACCATTTTACAATTAGAAATAAAGAAATGCTAACCGATACTCACTGCCATCTATTTTATGATGAGATAAAAAATGACCTTACCAATGTTCTAGAAAGAGCATTGGAATTAGGTGTCGACCGATTCATATGTGTAGCTACCAATATTGAAGATGCAAAAGAATGTTTAAGTCTGAGCAAAGCTCATGAAAACATTTATGGCTCAGCGGGTGTTCACCCACATGATTCAAAAGATGCCCCGGAAGACTATATTGATCAAATCCATGGCTTAATGGACGACGACTCTATGGTTGCTGTGGGGGAAATGGGTTTAGATTATTTTAGGAATATATCGGACCCTCAAATTCAAAAAGACGTGTTCCGTGCACAAATGGAAATAGCAAAGGAATTAAATAAGCCTATTATTTTTCACAACCGAGATGCAGACGAGGATGTGGCATCAATATTATCTGAATATCCTGGTGTAAGAGGTGTCGCTCATTGCTTTTCAAGTGATTTAGATACAGCAAAAAGATTCATAGAGCTTGGCTACTATATTTCATTTTCTGGAAATCTCACTTTTAAAAATAGCCATCTTCCAGAAGTAGCAAAGCAGGTATCTCTGGACCATATTCTTGTTGAAACAGATTCTCCCTACCTCAGCCCGGTTCCTCATCGAGGAAAGACAAATGAACCTGGGAGAGTTCGCTTTGTTGCTGAAAAATTATCAGACATACATAGAACCCCATTGGAGAAAATAGCTACTATTACATCAAATAACGCCACGGAACTGTTTAGATTATAACTATTGTGGGGATAGCAAATAAAGATCACCCTTTCAGAAAAAAATGGGGTCAAAACTTTCTTGCGGATACTAACCTATTAGATAAAATAGCAAAAACGATTGAACCAAAAACGGGTGATAATATCTTAGAAATAGGTCCAGGCGAGGGAGCCCTTACAGAAAGGATATTCCCTTATGTTAATAGCATGGTTGTTGTCGAGATAGACCCTCTGCTTATTAAAGAATTGAAAAATAAACCTATCTTAAATGGACTACACATAATTCATGGAGATGTTTTGCTCCAGGATATTGAGGGTTTACCTCTTGATAAACCTGTGCGCGTGATTGGCAATATACCGTACAATATTACATCTCCAATTATTTTCTGGCTAATAGAACAGCTCGATTATTGGGAAGATGCATATATCATGATGCAAAAAGAAGTTGCGGATAGACTGAACGCTGAAGTAAATACAAAAGCATATGGTAGGTTAACAGTTGTAGTCGGTGCATACTTGGATATTGATCTTTGTTTTAGTATCAAACCTGATGTATTCATACCAAAACCAAAGGTTGATTCTGCAATAGTTAGATTTACGAAAAAAGTTTGTCCTCTGATCAAGGATGATCAGTACATGAGGTTTAATAAGATCGTAAGTGTGGCATTCTCACAGCGTAGAAAAATGCTGCGAAATACTTTACAAGGATGGGGCATACCAAAATCAGTCCAGGAAGATATTGACTTTACCAGACGTCCAGAGACCCTTACGATTGATGAATTCATCTCAATGGTTTAGTGCTTGTATGTCATATCCTAATCAGGTAAAATCGCCGGCTTTTTTGAATTAAAGTAATTTAAAACAATACCACAAACAGCACTTTGGAGGTGATTTAAGTGGTTGAAGTTCAGGTAAAAGAAAAAGAATCATTTGAGCGAGCCCTACGTCGTTTTAAAAAGATGTGGGAGAGAGCCGGTGTCCTCAGGGAGATCAGAAGTCGAGCATTCTATGAAAAGCCTAGCGATACAAAGCGGGAAGCAAAAAAGAAGACCGTACGACGTATTAAACGGCTTGTCAGAATAGAAGCACTGCGGAATGATCCGCGTGCCAGCCGACAGCGTCGACGCAGACGCCGTAAGTAAAATCCTTAATTGGAAAATTAAAAAGCCCTGTCATAGCCAGGGCTTTTCTTTTTGGAAGACTTTCCCCTTTTAACGAATTTAGAGACCAAAAAATTAAAAGAATGAATCCATATGTTGATCCGTAGTATATCAGGTGTTAGGGGGCTTACAGAATCTCATTTGACACCAGAGATGTCAACTGCCTATGCAAGCGCGCTTCACACTTTTCTTCCTGATGGTGTGATCATGGCTGGTCGAGATAGTCGACCATCAGGTGAACTGATTCTAAATGCAATGACTGAAGAATTAGTACGATTAGGCAGAACAGTGATACAATGTGGAATTGTTCCTACACCAACTGTTCAATTTATGGTGCACAACACTGAAGCAGTGGGTGGTTTCATTGTAACAGCAAGTCATAACCCCATAGAATGGAATGGGATAAAATTCTTAAGACCAGACAGTACTTTTTTTCACCCTGAAGAATGTCAGGAATTGTTTGATACAGTTGATCAGGATGTTGCATTGGAAAAATCAAATGAGCCTGGTATCATATGGCCCGAGCAGAATGCAATTCAAAAACATGTCATTGCGTGTGCGAGTATCAGTTGCATCGATCTAAATCGAATTCAGAGAAGAAAATTCAAGGTTGTATTGGATGCTGTAAATGGTGCTGGCGCATTGGCACTCCCAACTATGCTTGAGTCGTTAGGGTGTGAAGTGATCGAATTGTATTGTGAACCAGATGGAAAATTTTCAAGAGGCACTGAACCCTTGCCTGAACATTTGGATGATCTTTGTGAGATTGTAAAAGAACAAAATGCTGATGTGGGTTTTGCTGTGGATCCTGATGCAGATCGTCTTGCTATAGTTAGTGAAAATGGGAATCCTCTTGGAGAAGAATACACTCTCGTTATAGCTGCCGATGGTTACTTGAAAGAAACCGGCAATAAGGAAAAATTCGTAGTGAATCTCTCTACTTCATTAGCATTAGAAAAACTTGCCCATAAAAATCATAGCTCTGTAGAAAGATCTGCTGTTGGCGAAATAAATGTTGTAAATAAAATGAATGAGGTGAACTCAAACCTTGGAGGTGAGGGAAACGGTGGTGTTATTCTGAGAGAATGCCACCTAGGAAGAGATTCTATGATTGCTGCTACCATGGTTTTAAATCGCATGTCCCAAACAGATAACACATTGAGTGAAATACATGGATCTCTACCAACTTTTGAAATTGTAAAAGATAAAATAAGCGTGGAAGATATAGATCCAGATGTAATTATAGAAAAGGTCAGCACCTTATTTAATGATGCAGATATTAATGATCTAGATGGGATTAAATTTAGTTGGGATGAAAAATGGGTACATTTACGAAGGTCGAATACAGAGCCTATTTTAAGAATATATGCAGAGGCACCGAATAAAGATCAGGCATTAGAATTAATATCAAAAATAAAATCAATTATTTAAATGAATGAATTAGCCCACCTTATTGACCATACAAATCTTAGACCTGATGCGATCAGGTCGGACATTATTCAGTTATGTGAAGAATCGATAGAATATGGATTTGCAACTGCTTGTGTAAATCCTACTAATCTCCCTCTGGCTGCCTCAGTATTAAATGGTAATAAGCCTAAACCCTGCACTGTAATAGGATTTCCGCTTGGCTCAATTTCAATAGAAATGAAGTTTGCCGAGGCTCGATTTCTTACCCATCAAGGCGCAGAAGAATTAGATATGGTCCTAAATATCGGCGCTTTAAAAGAAGGCGAAATAAATATAATTGAAAATGAGATCAGACAGGTTGTAAATGCCGCAGACGGTAACTGTGTAAAAGTGATCCTTGAAACATGTCTTTTAACTGATAAAGAAAAAGTTTTAGCCTGTAACTTGGCTAGAGATAATGGTGCAGATTTTGTTAAAACATCCACTGGGTTCTCATTGTCAGGAGCGACAACAGAGGATATAGCCATTATGCGAAAGGCAGTTGGTGAAGACATGGGGGTCAAAGCTAGTGGCGGGATAAAAACGTTAGAAAATGCAAGGTCAATGATCAATACCGGGGCGAATCGAATTGGAACAAGTAGTGGTGTTAATATAGTCTCATGAATGAATCTGCCACCATAAAACGAGGTATGGAACTAGAGCTAGATATAGAGTCCTTGGCCTATGGGGGCATGGGTCTGGCAAGAAAAGATAATTTTGTTATTTTTGTGAAAGGTGGGATTCCTGGTCAAACTGTTCTAGCACGTATCTATAAAAAAAGAAAGGGTCATGCTGAGGCTAGGGCACAAGAAATAATAAAAGAGTCACCTAACTCAGTTATTGCTCCCTGTAAACATTTTGGAACATGTGGTGGCTGTAAGATTCAAAATTTATCGTATCAAGAGCAGTTAAATGAAAAGGAAGATCAGGTTAAAGATGCCTTTCAAAGGCTGGCTGGTTTTGATGATTTAAACTTAGACCAAAGCATTCCTGCAGATCCAATATTCAGCTATCGCAATAAAATGGAATTCACATTCTCTCCCCATCGTTGGGTTATGGACTCTGAGCCACAAGGGGTGGATCGCTCTTTCGCTGTGGGCTTGCATATCCCAGGTCGTTATGATAAGATTCTAGATATTCATGACTGTCACATACAGCCAGAGGTGGGGAATAAAGTTCTTTCTATAGCTCGAGAAATTTGTTTACAAACCCCTGAGCTAAGACCATATGACCCAAAAACGCATATAGGGTTTTTGCGTTATTTGATGTTGAGGTTTGGTGTAAACACAGGACATTTCATGGTGAATCTCGTTACTTCATATAATGATATAAATAAGTTATCATTACTATCTGATGTTCTTCTTGAGAAAGTCCCGGAAATTACTTCACTAGTAAATAATGTAAATACTCGAAAGGCAGATGTTGCTTTTGGAGAATATGAGACCCTTCTTTACGGAGAATCATTTATTCAAGAAAAAATAGGTGATCTTACCTTTGAGATATCGGCCAACTCGTTTTTCCAGACCAACACGGTCCAAGGTGAAAAACTCTATAAAGAGGTTGAAAAATCTTCAGAGTTGAAGGGGGAAGAGGTCATCTATGATCTATATTGCGGAACTGGAACGATTGGACTTTATTTGGCAAGGCAGGCAAAAGAGGTCTATGGGTTTGAAGTGATTCGCTCTGCTTTAGATGATGCTGATAAAAATGCAGACCGTAATGATATAAACAATGCACAATTCTTAAAAGCTAACCTAGACACTTTTTTTAAATCGGGACAGTTACCCAAAAGAATTCCAAAACCAGATGTTGTTATTGTTGATCCACCTAGAGCAGGAATGCATCCAGACATGGTGCAGTATTTACCAAAATTAAATGCAAAAAAGATCGTATATGTTTCTTGCAATCCAACGACTCAGGCTAGAGATGCTAAGATCTTGGCAGAAAAAGGATATAATATCAATAGAGCAGTTATGGTAGATATGTTTCCCCATACACCTCATATTGAAACAGTAGTGTCATTTTCGAAGTAGAGCTTTTGAAAAACGTGATTTTGGGATTTGAATATCAAACTGTATATCATCAATAACCCATTCAGTACCTTTACTATTTCGTTTTAATTCATCTTTAAAATTAAATCGTGATGGAAACCATCGCCCTTGGATCTTTTTTACATCAGTCATTGTAGAGGTCTTCAATAATTTTCCACTTTTAGCATACAATTCTTCTTTCACAGGAAGAAGGTATTCTTTATCTATCCATGCCTTACGTTTATGATAGGCCAGGCCTTTGATTTTTGCTTCCAATACCATTACCCAATGATCTCTTCCGTTTAATTCAGCTGAGCCATTAAGCTTTGCATCATACATCTCCTCTAATGGCCTATCCTCCATCATATCATTGTAGGACATATCAGAGCCCATCACCGATTGACGAAGCATATGTCCTGATATTTGAATGACCCTATCTGTCTGGGGAGAATATGTCCATAGTTTATCATTTAGTTTTAACATTTTAGTTCCTGCTTCTCTTGGGGGCGATAAATATTCAGTAAAGGCCTGGTCTATGCCAACTACCCAGTTTTTGGATTCTATCGTACGACTTGATCGCCTTCCATGAACGACCATCTTGCTGGTCAATACTCGACTTTTTGCATTTAAATTCTTATCCATCGCTTTTATTATATCTTTTACAGACATTTCATTTTCTTGTGCAAAAAGTAGTGAAAAAGAAATAATTAGAATGATCAGCTTCATTATGTTTCTAGTTCCTTGAATAATTGTGACATTTCACGCCTGTAAATTGCTAGCCCTGCTAGCATAGTCCCAAGTACAGTAGCCAAAACACCGGGCAAAAAGCCAATATAAAAAAGATCGGGCGTGATTTGGGCGTAGAATATATTAGGCATAACCATGGACGAATTAGAAAGAGCCTCTATCCCTTTTGTGTAATCTATACCATTCTCTTGAACATAATAGGTGAGCGCAATCCCGATACTAGTACCAACTACTGTTCCTGCTAAACCTATAATTATTGCTTCAGAGATCATAGATCGGTATACCTGTCCCTTGGATTCACCCATAGCTAGCCGAAGACCTATTTCTCCATAGCGACGAAGGCCGTTCATAAGACCCATATTCCAAAGAACGATCATGACGATCACCAGAAAAATTCCACCCATAATCGCCATCATTGCGTCACTTACATCTACCATGGTGCCCATCTGATTTCCATCTCGTAGGGCAAGCATAAAGGGGCTGAAAATATCCAGGCTGTCGCTTTTGATCCTATTATATTCGGTACGCAATGCAACAGCCGTTTCATCATCATAATATAATGAGTGTGTAAAACCAAAGATTGCTGAGGCAGCATTATCCATATCCAGGGCGAGGCGGGCGCCCGAAATATCAACAAGCATCATTTGTTTATCTGTTTGCCCTTTTCTTAGGTTGAATGTGCCTGACACGTTGAAATTATAGGTTGTAAAAGCATTATCCATTGTTGAACCAATGAAAGTAACATTTTCTCCAATCCCTATATTTAATTGATTTGCCATTTTTGAACTGATAAGTGCATCATTGTTATTTTTAGGCAGGTCTCCGCTCACAAGCAATCTTTCGAGCTCCCAAATCTCCACCTGTCGAGAGTCATTAGAAAGGAGATCGATTCCAAAGGCAATAACTGGACCTTGAGCTTTTGTTTCACTATTTTTGTCCGGGACATCCAAAAGCCCAGCAAAAGTGATTCGGGGCGTCCAGAAAAAATCAGGGTATTCTTGTTCCAAGTCTTCAATCAATTGATCAACATCCATTAAAGCCAGGTCATTAGGCATAAGCTGGCTTTCTTCACTATAGGCACGTGTAACAACTTTCTCATGGCCCGTCAATATGACAGCAGTATCAAGAAGTAAACTATTCATAGTGCCTTGCATGAAACCAATTGAGAAAATAACCAAAGTAACCGTGAGACTAATGACTAAAACGGGGAAAAGGCTTCGCGAGCGGTCCCGAAGTAATCCTTTAGCTAAAAATTTGATCATGCCATCACCTTCCCACGTAAAGCATCGGTAGGTTTCATTTTTGCAATGCGGCGGGAAGGAACATAGCTGACAATAAGAACTATGATAGAGACCAGTATGGTGGTTGATACAACAAGTCCTATAGTATAAACTGGTATCAGGCGTTTAGCTATGATCAAACCCATCTCCGAATAATCAATGGGTAGGGGAATACCATATGCACCAAAATACCAGAGAATGGGGCCAAAAAAAATCAATGTTACCGCTGCAGATAGCACAGCATTAAGACCTCCTTCCAAGGTGAAGAGTCCCACTACTCTTGGACGTGTCATCCCAATAGCCATTAGTGTGCCGATTTCTCTTCCACGACGAAAAATAGATAATACCTGAGCATTAAAGATGCCCATGGCCGCCATAGCTAGGAGAATTAAATACAGAATCTGAGCTCCCGGTTTATCTGCTTCGATGATGGCTTCCATATCCTGCACCAGATAGTTAATATCACGAGGAACCCAGTCCCCCTTTTCTTGTACTGGCTGAACTCCTTTCCCATAGGTCACGTAGGTGGCTTCTCCTTCCATGGCCAGCATGGACTGAACTTTATCCAGTGGTATCCAAATGTGGCCCACATCCAGTTTGAAATTTTCCGTATCCATAATATGTACCACAGTTCCTTCATCGGCGTCATAGGTAAGGTCCGTATCAAGCCAGCGAATGGTAAAGGCATCCCCCACTTCAAGCTTGGATTCGCTGGCCATTCCTTTTCCTATCAGTACTGGTATAGCAATATCTTCATGCCCTAAAAGTGCATCTGTTGGCATGTTAACAATCATCTGAGCAGGTGGAATGCCCTTCATGATCGTAGGCATGATTCGACCTCCAGGATAGATGGATGCCTGGCTTACCAGAACCGGGAATGCTTTTTTTCCATCTATAAGAGCTTGAATTGCTGAGGGAGGCACCGAATGTGCATCTTCAAAAGTCATTGGATCCAAAGGGTCATATTCTGGGTGCCAATATGCGCCGCCAGCGATCTCGGTATCTATGGTGACCTGCTTGGCATGTTGTAGCATGCCATCATACATGGCGGACATAAACAGAATTAGAAAAAATGAAAAAGCGGTCACAAGAACATTTAGAAAGGTGCGTAGCCTAGCACCCAAGAGATTTTTTAGTGCAATTTTAAAAAGCATCTCTAATTGTGAGCCTTGGGATTATCAATGATCTCATCTTCAGTTATTTCACCATCACCTAGGTGAATGATACGCCTGAGATAAGCCATGATCTTTTCATCGTGAGTCGCAAAGATGAAAGAAGTGGACAACTCTTTATTTAAATTTGATAAAATCTTCATAATATGATGAGAGTTTTCCGCATCCAGGTTGGCCGTGGGCTCGTCTGCCAGTACTAGCGCAGGTTGATGTACTATCGCTCTGGCAATAGCTGTGCGTTGGCATTCACCACCGCTTAGCATATTTGGTCGGGAATCCATTTTATCTATTAGACCGACTGATTCAACAGCCTGCTCCACCATCGATCTTCGTTCATTTTTATCAACTTTATTTAAGATCAATGGCAGTTCCACATTCTCAAAAACCGTATAGACAGGCAGCAGGTTATAGCTCTGGAAAATAAAGCCCATGTGCTTACGCCGGAGACGGGCCCGTTCTCCATGTGATGTATCATTTAGAGCCTGGCCCAAGACACTGACCTGGCCTTCAGTAGGAGAATCCAGCCCACCTATAATGTTCAATAAAGTTGTCTTTCCAGATCCTGAAGGCCCTACAAGACCGGTAAACTCACCTTCATTTAAATCAAAATCAATATTCATTAATGCAGTAAAAAATTGCCCACCGATAGGGAATTGTTTTAATAGTCCCTTTATTCTTATGACGGTATCTTTCTCCATCTTTATTCCTCAATGATTATAAATAAACATTAATTGAAATACTGTACCAAACCCCGCTAATGATCCTGGTAGTGATTCTCCATATGTATTATAAGTAGATCGCTTGGGGTTGACAGATAAAATAAAATTTACGCTATAATGATCATAGGTACTGCTCCATCTTAAATAATGATAGTTACGCTCCGTTTCTATATCCATTTGAGTTACAAACATAAGTTGGTGAACTATTCCAAGAGGAAAGCTTGCCATAAGTGCACTATAAGATCTATCTGGTGGATTATTTGACCAAGAATTTTTATCAGACTCCTTTATGCTCATGTATTCACCAGTAATCAATATACCTGCAGCAAAAGGTAATGTATAGTCTACTCCCATCGTGACCATGGTCGTTTCTGACCTATCAGATCTGATTAATATACTTTCATTCCAGAGCCCAAAAATCCCATCATATCTGTAGTCTATAGCTAAACGTTCATCTGGTCCGATCACTTGTGTAGCAACCTGTCCTACTAATTTGGTCTGTTTTGATGGGTCTTTGTGATAGGTAAAGCCCCATTCACCTGAAGCATTAGATAATTCTGCACGCCCACCATATGAAAGGGTATCCTGTTTGTTTTTGATTGCCCAACTCCATATTGATAGTTTGTTAGAAGGAAACCAACGTAGCCGGAATGCTTCTACGCCATCTGTTTGTCCCGTAGGATCTCTTAGGTCAATGGTATCAAACCAGGATAATGAACGTAAAATAAAAGATGGGCCGAATACGATCTTCTGTAGTCCTAATCGAGTTTCCAATTTTTCATTTGAATATCTTACCCAGCATCTATGGTTGGATTCACTTTTATACAATAAAGAGTCACCTGAATACGCTCTGTCTAATCGATAGGCAAACTCTAGGTCAAGTAATTGGTTATTGCTTAGTTCTTTTGTAATTGAAATAAATGGTATGTACCTGAAATTAGATTCAATGTTTGATTGTCCTTTTGGTACATCATCACTTGTTAGGCCGCTCAATACAAGCTGTCCTTTATTTGAAATGGTTTGTGTATAAATGAATGCATGTAATACAAATCCTAAAAGAAATGTATTATAATTTTTTAACATAGATGATATAGATTTTTTCCAAAGCACTTAATTCCAAGTTTATTTATTTTAATTTATTTTAAAAAACAGAAATGTAAGTACTGAATGGTATAGTCCATTTAATAAAATTACGAGGAACATATTCCACTTTTCAAATTAAGCATAAAAGAGCTTTTAGTTTCCTTGTGAGTTATTAGCTTATTAAAAGTATTAAAAAGCAGCTAAATTTATTTAAGGGAATATGAATTTATATGTTTAAGTACACTGTACGGTTTTTCTTTTTTATAAATATGATCTCAGCTCAAGGTGGTGGCTACGCCCTCGATTTTGATGGTTCAAATGATTATGTTGAATTATCCTTTAATATGAATAATCTCACCCAGTTCAGTATTGAAGGATGGGTAAAAACAACTACATATCAAGGTGGTAGGATATCCTTTTTTGGCGCGCCTTATCTTATAAGATTTGGACGTAAAGATGATGACATTTGGGCATACGCAGAACAGACTTATCAAAGTGCTTCCGTTGGTGTTACAAGTATTGCATCAAGTACATCTGATTTTACTGGGAAGTGGTATCACTTCGCCGTAGTGTGTAATACAAGCTTTATCAAAATTTATGTGAATGGGAATTTAGAGGCGAATCAATCTATATCAATTGCTGGCTTTGGTACAGATGCGAATGGATACAATGCGCACATAGGTGGAAGAATTATGAACCATCCTCCAACTGGTTATCTTGCTGGCATAATTGATGATGTTCGATTTTGGAATGATGTCCGAACAGAATCAGAAATTCAAGAGAACATGCATAAAGATTTGGTTGGTAATGAAACGGACTTGCGTGCCTACTATAAAATGTCTAATGGTACCGGTACTTCTTTGACTGATAATAGTACAAATAGCAATGCTGG
>CENP01033135.1_pt1 | contig 13034 bp, 13 predicted proteins | sample 361281 | NCBI WGS metagenome assembly CENP01 (sample SAMEA2591122, study PRJEB7988) | marine metagenome | biome: marine biome (ENVO:00000447); feature: deep chlorophyll maximum layer (ENVO:xxxxxxxx); material: saline water (ENVO:00002010), including plankton (ENVO:xxxxxxxx) | depth 70 m
TGATGCTCAAGTCGTAGGATATTTTCCATGATCAATTCTGTTTCCCATCCGCGGTATTGCATCGCATTCCAGACCTTTTTCTTTTGCTCCGCCAAAGGTCTATCTTCATTGCTCTTCCAAAACTTCTCTGCCAGGGCTTGACCTGATTCCCAATAGTTAGTATCAGAAATTTCTTTCATTGAATTTTTGATATTCCAGTCCGAAATATTGCGCTTTTTTAGTTCTCTGAGCAGTTTTTTTTTACCCCATTTTTTGATTTTGAATTTTCCACGCACATAGTGTTCTGCAAAACGTGTTTCATTTAGATAATTTTGTTCAATCAAATGTGAAATGATTCTATTCATTTGGTTTCCATAGATTCCAAGTTCCTTCAGTTTTTGTGTTACCTCTGTGTGGCATCGCTCCTGATAGGCACAATAGTGTTCTAACTTTTGTTGGATTACCTTAATAGGGATGAATTGCTCTACCATATCTATAATCAAAATTAACAAGTTTTTTGTTTAATTACTCCCTAACTCCAATTATACAAATCAATATTATTAGCAAAAAGAGACAAAAAACAAGTAGAGATAGATTAATCAGATTAACCAATGGTTTAATTAGTCCGAAAAAGAGAGATTCCTCAAGATTTATCAAAAGTAAAGCAAAAAAAAAACCGCCTTGTTATCAAGGCGGTTTTAAGTTATCTGGTTCGGAGCAGTTTTCGGTTTTGATCCAAAAAACGGAACTCCAAATAAAAGTAAGCATCGCGGGGCACTATACGTACCCACTTTTTGTATTTAAAATACCAGCTTGCCCGGATGGATGGGAAACCGCTGGTTAAATAGGCAGCGACAAAAGGGTGCAGATGCAACTGCAACTGTTTATTTTTGTTGTGCCTGTTCTCGACGACTTTGTCGAGACCTGCGTTGATTTTGTCTATTAAAACAATTGGAGCTTCAACCTCACCATTTTTGTTGGGATTGGGTTCTCTTGTTTTAATACTCATCTCAGGGCGGACCCTTTGACGTGTGATTTGAATTAATCCAAATCGTGAAGGCGGCAGAATTTTATGTTTAGTTCTGTCACTTTCCATCTCTTTGCGGAGATGTTCGAATAATTTTTTTCGATTTTCGTTGGTATTTAGATCGATGAAATCGACTACTATAATACCTCCCATATCTCTCAACCTCAGTTGTCTAGCAACTTCACTGGCAGCAATCAAATTCACCTCCAAGGCAGTTTGCTCTTGGGACTTAGATTTATTCGAACGATTACCACTGTTTACGTCTATTACATGAAATGCCTCGGTATGTTCTATAACCAAGTATGCACCTTTCTGCATAGAAACTGTCGTGCCAAACACAGTTTTGATTTGTCTTTCAATTCCAAAATAATCGAAAATGGGTGAAGTTTTGTTTTTGAAATACTTGACAATGGACTCTTTGTTTGGGGCAATCGTTTTTAAATAGTCCTTTATCTCAATGTGCATTTCGGGGTCATCCACATGAATACCAGTAAAATCGTTATCGAAAATATCCCTTAAAATCGAAGAGGATCGATTGATCTCACTGAGAATTTTAGCTGGGTAATGGTCAACCTGAGAATATTTTTGACATAAATTTTTCCAACGTCCTAACAATTGTTGTAAATCGGCATCCAGCTCTTTGACCTTATGATCTTTGGCCACAGTTCTAATAATTACGCCAAAACCTTTGGGCTTTATACTTTTTACTAGTTTTTTCAACCGATTTTTCTCGGCATTACTTTCTATTTTTTGAGAAATAGAAATGCGATCTGAAAAAGGAATAAGTACCATAAATCTTCCTGCTAGTGACAATTCAGAGCTAACTCTTGGTCCCTTGGTGGAAATAGGTTCTTTAACAATCTGTACAAGGATTTGTTGTTGGGTCTTTAAATAGTCTTGTATGGAACCGTCTTTTGGTATTCCATTTTCAAAACGAAAATTCTTTAATGAATAGTCTTTGGTTCTACCTGAGCTTACCTGTTTAAAATATTTTAATAAAGTGGGAAGGTTGGGCCCTAGATCTTGATAATGTAAAAAACCGTCTTTTTCGTGACCTACACTAACAAAAGCAGCGTTGAGTCCTGATAAAGGTTTTCTAATTTTAGCAGCATAAATGTCGCCTACTGAAAACTTGTTATTATCAAATTCTTTATTTAGCTCAATTAATTTTCCATCCTTGAGCAGTGCAAAATCAACAGCAGAGGAATTCGATCGTATTATCAATTCTTTATTCACTCTGTTGAATTTTAAGTACGACAGCTTTGAAACTAGTCGTTGTTAAACAATAATTATTCAGGATTTTTCTGAAGATACTGACGGAGCAGTACCAAATGTCAATGAACTTAGGAGAATATTTTTGAGTGTATTTCCAGACACTATTTTTTCTTGTGGCGGTTCGCTCTTCTTCGCTTCTTCCTTTTGTGCGTTGCTACCTTATGACGTTTTCTTTTTTTACCACTTGGCATATTTCAAATTTATTAGTGATTTAAGCGACTTCAACCTTTGATTTCACACCATTAGCGAAAGATTTTGCGGGCTTGAAGGCTGGAATATTGTGAGCCGGTATTTTTACCGCTACGTTTTTAGAAATATTTCTTCCAGTTTTTTCTGCTCTGGTTTTTATGATAAAGCTTCCAAACCCACGTAAGTAAACATTCTCTCCATTCTCTAGCGAGTCCTTTATTTCATTCATAAATTTCTCTATTGTCGCTTGAACATCTGTTTTATCTATACCTAGCTGATCAGATATATTGTTCACAATATCAGCTTTTGTCATATTTATTTAATTTGAATTATTGTTAATAATTTAAAGGCTTGCAAATATAAAAATTAAAATGATAATACATTCAGTCTTACCTTTTTATATTTAACATCGAGTTTCCAAAAAAAATGTTTATTTATAGCCAAAATGAGTTTCCAAAAAAAATTAATACTATGGTTTAAAGAAAATCGACGCCTATTTCCATGGCGTGAAAACACAAATCCTTATAGTGTTTGGTTGTCGGAAATCATTTTACAGCAAACGAGAGCGGCACAAGGTCTTCCCTATTATAAACGTTTTATATCAGCTTTCCCAACAATAAAAGATCTTGCAAGGGCTTCAGAGAATGAAATCCTGAGTCTATGGCAAGGATTGGGCTATTATTCTAGAGCAAGGAATCTGCACGCTACTGCAAAGCAAATTACAGAACAATACAACGGTAAGTTTCCGAAAGATTTTACTACAATCAAAAATTTTAAAGGCATAGGAGATTATACTGCAAGTGCCATTTGCTCTATTTGTTTTGATCAGGAACAAGCTGTAGTAGACGGAAATGTTTACAGGTTACTTTCGAGAATTTATGGAATAGATCAACCCATTGATAGTTGTGGGGCTCACAAACTTTTCAAACAAAAAGCTCAGATTTTAATGAAAGGGGCTCACCCCGGAAATTTTAACCAAGCGATGATGGAGTTTGGAGCACTCCAGTGTGTTCCCAAAAATCCAAATTGTCAAGATTGTATTTTTGGTTCCAATTGTGTTGCTTTTAAGCAAGGAAAAGTGAGTCTACTTCCTTTAAAATCTAAAAAAATAAAAGTAAAATCCCGATTTCTTCATTATTTTGTTCCAATAGATGCCCTGAAAAATACTCTAATAGAGAAAAGAAAAGGGAAAGGAATTTGGCAAAATTTATATCAATTTCCTATGATCGAAACTCAAAAAAAACAAGAGTATTTTGATGAGGTTGAAATTAAATCACTATTAACCAAGCATAAAATAGTTGGAGATTTTGAAATCACTAAATGGAATCTTCAACCTATTTTTCACAAGCTCACCCATCAAAATTTAGAAATTAATTTTTGGATTGTAAAGCTCTCTAAAAATGGTAATTTGGGCACTGCAATAGGGGATATTAAAAACTATCCTATGCCAAAGATACTTCAAAAATTTAGAGATAAATTTTTTATCAACTGATTGTGATTCACTAAATTTGATAGGAAATCCAAAAATCTTTTATCATGAGTGGTACATTAAACAAAGTTATGTTAATTGGTCACCTCGGAGATGACGTTAAAATGCATTATTTTGATGGTGGAGGTTGCGTAGGTAGATTTCCCCTGGCAACCAACGAAGTCTACACAAATAAAATTTCTGGAGAAAAAGTTACCAATACTGAATGGCACAATGTGGTATTAAGAAATAAAGCTGCTGAAATTTGCGAAAAGTACCTTACCAAAGGAGACAAGGTCTACATTGAGGGTCGTATCAAAACCAGAAAGTGGCAAGATCAAGACCAAAAAGACCGTTACACTTCAGAAATAAATGTGGACGAGTTCACCTTTTTGACAACCAAAAGAGAGGAGGCAGGCCCTTCCATTTCAGGTACATCTGCTCCGCCATCTACGGAAGAAAATCCTCCAGAAAGTGATCTCCCATTTTAATGTAATTAAAATTTAATTGGACCCTGACACTTTAAGATTATTTATCATTTTTCTAGACATACAAGGGTCTTTGTGGATTCAAATCATTTTACTAGCATTTTTGTTGCTTAACTCAGGGCTGGTCTCTGGTGCTGAGGTCGCTTTCTTTTCCTTAACCAGGGAATTACTTGACTCTGAGGAGCAAAATAAGACTCGACAAATGGGGATTATTCGAAAGATGCTCCAAAAACCGAAACGCCTTTTAGCAACCATATTAATAACCAATAATTTTATCAATATTGCAATAGTTCTCCTATTTACTTCTTTAGGGGAGGACCTATTTAACCAAATTGAAAACCCCTTAGTGGTTCTATTGATAGAAATTGGAGTAATTACTTTTTTAATTCTCTTTTTTGGTGAAATCCTGCCCAAGGTATATGCTAACAGAAATGCTTTGAGTTTTTCTAAAACCATGGCTTTACCGATTTACACCATAGACCGTTATTTTTTGTTTTTCTTGACGATACCCATGAGTAAAATAACCCGATTTATGGAGTCTAGGTTAGCGCGAAAAAACAATGAATTTTCAATCGATAAATTGTCTCAAGCGCTTGATTTGACAAGTGATGAAGAGACTACAAAAGAGGAACATAAAATTTTACAGGGTATTGTCAACTTTGGGAATATCGATACTAAGCAAGTCATGTGTCCTCGTATTGACGTTTTTGCACTGTCAGAGGATATGGACATGGAAACCATAGTTCCTCAAATTCTTGAAAATGGTTTTTCAAGAGTTCCAGTTTATTCAGACAATATGGACAATGTAGTAGGTATATTATATACCAAGGATTTGTTACCCCATATTGAACAATCTAAATTCAAATGGCAAAAGCTTTTAAAACCCCCTTTTTACGTGCCTGAAAACAAAAAGCTTGATGACCTGTTGAAAGAATTCCAACAGAAAAAAACTCACTTGGCCGTGGTTGTTGATGAGTATGGTGGCACCTCTGGGGTGATTACTTTAGAAGATGTCATTGAGGAGATTGTTGGGGATATCAGTGACGAATTCGATGATGAGGAAATGATTTATTCCAAGTTAGATGATTTTACTTTTGTCTTTGATGCTAAAATAAATCTTAAAGATTTCTACAAAGTAATCGATTTGAAGAATGAAGAAATTTTTGAAAATTCAAAGGGAGAGTCAGAGTCTGTAGCGGGATTTATACTTGAAGTTGTACAGGTATTTCCTAAGGTGGGCCAGGTCATAAAATATGAAGGCTTCAAATTTTTCATTGAAGCTGTTGATCAAAAAAGGATCAAAAGAATTAAGGTCATTTTACCTCCATCATCATGAGATTAGTGGTGAGGTTTATCGCATTATTTATTTCTTTTGCTTTTTTGGGATTAGGTTGTGAAAACATCCAACAACCCAAACCTAAGGCCCAGTTAAGATTGCAATACCCCGAACCCAAATATGCTTTCATCCCTGATGTTTATTCTTTCGATTTTGAGTACAACGACTGGGTGCAACTGAAAGGATTAAATAAAAATGCTCCAGATTTATATTATCCCAAGATGAAAGCCACCTTGTATTTGTCTTATGTAAACATAGAAAACAATATAGACTCTCTTTTGAATGACGCATATAAACTTCCTGGAAAACATATGATTAAAGCTGAGGAAATACCAGAAAGGGTCTTTATTGCTCCAGAGGATAGGGTATATGGCACACTATTTACCGTGGTAGGGAATGCAGCTTCTCAACTACAATTTTTCTTGACAGACTCCACTGATCATTTTCTTATGGGATCACTCTATTTTTATTCACGACCCAATTATGATTCCATCATGCCTGCAGCTAAATACGTCGAGCGAGATGTAATACATTTGATGGAAACCTTACGCTGGAAGTACTAATCTAAAAGTTCAAAATCTTTTACACTGTAGGCTTCTCCAGTGTAGAGAACCACTTGGGTAACCTCTTTAGGAGTAAGGACTTCAGCATCAAAAATTAATATAGCTTTTTGGGTTTCAAAATCTACTTTGGCGTTTTTGATTCCAGCAGTTTGGTTGAGATTTTTTTCTATGGTCGCTGCACAGCCTACAGCGCAAACCATGCCTTCAATATTCATTGACATTGATTGGGCTTTTTTGAAGGGGACCTCTAATGCTTCAACAGTTCTATCTAAAATTGTCGTTTTTGGAGTTTTGTTATTATTACAAGCAGTAATAGTCAAAAACAATAGCCCACTTAAAAATAACCAGAAATCTATTTTTTTCATAATTCAAAGTTAATAAAAAAGTATCTTCAAAAGAGGATACTTTTTTATTCGAATAAACTGTTGGATAGGGGTTCGTTAAGGGTAATAGATTTTACTTCAAAGTCCATCTTTTGTACCCCCATATCCTGTGAAATTTTATGAGGGAAAAGGATGCCCTCTACAATTTTATAATTCTTTAAAGTGGTTATCGAAGATTGGACTTGTCCCTCCCTTTCCTTGGTCTCTACTATTTGAAGCTTTAGAAAGTCATCAGTACCATAGTAAATGGTTTTTTTATCAGACCACTTGATTTCGTATGCGTCTTTTCCATCTATTGAAAGGATACCAACTAAAGAAATTTGATTAAAGTCAATCTCCAACTCAGGGAATAAGGCAGCCTCCTTTAGCGCATTTTCATATTGCTCTTTGTTCATCTCCATTTTTTGCCCCCGTATTTCATTATACCCCTTAGATGTGTTTAAGACAGTTTTTTGCATGACTTTGCCCATCATACTTATTTCCAAAAGCATTTGTTTTTTTGCGGTTTGTCGATTGGATACCTGTATCTTCATACCCTGCATACTAGCTTCTGAGATGGAAGTCTTAGTTTTCAATCCTTCCAATTTATCTCTCCCACCAACGGCATTAATATAGCCTTCTAGAACACTTTGCGCGGTCACTCCTTGGGGCAAAGGTTTTGAAAATTCAGGGCGATCTGTATCGTTACCATATTTATCGTAATAAGATACTTTAAGGCTCTGCCCGTTGAATTCAATATTTTCTAAAGAGTTTAAAATATCTTTCCCTTTACCTGTTACAATAACCCTCATCATATTGGGGTTAAAATACTTTTTAGAAACATTAGAAATATCTTCACAGGTGACTTTTTGAATATTTTTTAGTAGTTCATTATAGAAATTTGACGGTAGATTTTGAGTTTTAGTATTGTAAGCAAAATTGGCAATATTTTCAGGATCCTCCATAGAGCGAATGAGAGAACCAGCATATTTTCCTTTGACGAGTTTCAATTCATCCTCAGTAACTATTTCTTTATTCATTCGGTCAATTTCGTATAGGATTTGCACAATAGCACTATCGGTGACTGAGTTTCGAACTACAGCGAAAGCCCGAATCTGAGATTTGGTTTTGTAGTTGATATTGAATCTAGAATAGGAGCCATAAGTATAGCCCTTGTCCTCTCTTAAGTTGAGGAACAATCTGGCTTCTCCACCTCCTCCCAAAATCTGATTGGCGATGGTAAAGGCATAATAGTCAGGATTTTTTCTGTCTATATTCGCAGTACTTATTACCGAAATTTCTGATTGAACAGCATTGGGCATTTCAACAAAAGCGATTTCAGTTTGGGTAACGTTTTCTGGCTCTGGAAATTTAGAGCTCATAATTTTGCCCTTGGCCCAATTCCCAAAATATTTTTCTGTTAAGCTTTTTGCAGTTTCAAAATCAATATCACCAACAATTGTTACATAAGCATTTTGCGCGTGGAATTTTTTTTGATAGAGTTGCTCTAGGTCTTCTAGGGAAACATTCGTAATGCTTTGCTCTGAAACGTATTCGCCAAATGGGTGATTTTTACCATAACACAAAAGACTCTCAACTCTGCGCGCTGCGTTTTTGACATCCTTTTCTTTAGATTTTAAATCCTCTAGAGCCTTATCCAATTCTTTTTTAAACTCCATGGGAAGAAAATGGGGATGTAAAGCCGCATCGGCCATCATTTCAAAAACCCTTGGAAAATATCTTTTTAATGCATTGGCATATCCACCACTGGAGCTTAAACTCAATCGAGCTCCCATAAAATCTATCTCCTCTTCAAAATAGTCCTTTTGTATATTTTTTGACCCCTTTCCCATCATATTGCTCAAGAGTCCTGAGACACCTTTTTTTTCTCCTTCCACATAAAGGGGATTATCGATTCGAAGAGAAACGGAAACTTGAGGTAATTTGTGATTTTCAACGACCATCAAGGTGAGTCCATTTTCGAATTGATATTCTTTTGGGGTACCAAAGTTAACTTCAGGAGCAGGTCCTGGTTTTGGTTGAACGGATCGATCAACCTGTGATTGAATGCTACTAAAAAAAACAAGGCATATGGTAAATATAAGGGCTCTTATCATTGCTCTTCTTTTTGCGGTTCAGGTAAATAGTGTAATTCCAATCGCTGGTTGGAGCTAAGGTACTTTTTAGCAACTGCCCTAACTTCTTCTCGAGTAATCGACTTATATAGATCCAATTCTTTATTTATCATATTGGTATCCCCATCATAAAAAGCATAGTACTCGGCCAGTGAATTAGCAATTCCCTCTATGTTCGAATTGGAACTTACAAATTCAGACTCAAATTGATTCTGTAACTTTTGATAGTCTTTTTCGGAAATCAATTCATTTTGAATTTTTTCTACTTCTTCATCAATCTCACTAGTCAAGGTTTCCAATGAAGTCTCGCCCATGGGCAAACTCAAAATTACATAGTTACTATAGTCCTCATTATCCATATTGGAAGCGGCTACCTGAAGCGACATTTTTTTATCGTCTACTAGCTTTTTATATAGTTTTGAACTTTTACCTTGGCTGAGATAGGTTGAGATCACATCAAGAACCCTAGCATCTCTAGAATTTCTTCCTGGGGTTCTGTAAGCGAGAAATACCGCTGGGATTTGAATGTTCGGATCAAAGGCCTCTGCTTTAATGGTCTCCAGTATGGGGGATTCTTTTGGAAAACTTCTATGAATCTCTGGTCCCTTGGGAATAGATCCAAAGTATTCGTCAATCCATTTTTTTGTTTGAGGAATGTCAATGTCTCCGGCAATGGTTAAAATGGCATTGTTAGGGATGTAGTATTTTTTATTAAAAGCCATAAATTCCTCAAGTGTAGCAGCGTCCAGATGTTCCATTTTTCCAATGGTTGTTTGGCGATAAGGGTGAACCTTGTACAAATATGATTTGACTTGTTCATTCCATTGACCGTATGGGCTGTTGTCGTAACGCATACGTTTTTCTTCCTTGACGACTTCATTTTGTGTATCCACACCTTTTTGATCAATAATGGGGTGGAGCATTCTTTCGGATTCCATCCAAAGTCCTAATTTGAGATTATTAGATGGAAAATTCTCGTAGTAATAGGTAAAATCATTAGTGGTATAGGCATTATTTGATCCTCCGTTACCAGTAACGAGACTAAACCATTCTCCCTTGGCTATATTTTTTGTGCCTTCGAATAATAAGTGCTCAAAAAAATGAGCAAATCCTGTTCTTTCAGGATTTTCATCTTTGGAGCCCACGTGATATAGAACTGAAGTAGTCACTATTGGTACAGAATTATCTTGATGTAATATTACATGAAGACCATTTTGTAGATCGTACTCTTCAAATTCAACTTTTTGACCGTAAAATGTTTGACCGTAAATCAAAAAAATCACTGAGATACTGAGGTTAAGTTTTTTCATGTTTTAATTTAGGTTAAATTTAGTCCAAGTTAATAAATTGCAATTACAGAATTTTTAATCATAAAATTATAATTTAATATAGTTCAATTTTGAGATTTAATTAATGAATTTTTATAAAAAAATTATGTGTTATTTGGAGTGGTTTTGTTTTAGTTAATCAAAAGAAATATTTATTGGTGGAATTCTATTACGAAGAGTTGGTGATTCCTTTTCTTGGGTTATTGAGTAGAAATGTATATGAATATGAAGGAAAAAATTCATAAAAAAAGAATAAATGATTAGTTTAACAAAATTAGAAGCTTGAATTAACTTTTAAAACATAATTATGAGAACTAACTTTTTAATCTTTTTTGCAATACAATGTCTTTTTCTTCAAATCGCCTTAAGTCAAATGTTTTCATATTCAACAACAGAAAATGGTCGAAAGTTGAATCACCGTATTCTGATGGATGCGTCTTATTTTGTTGAATCACAGTTCACAATGAATCCTAATCAATTTGTTAAAACTATTGGAGGATTTTATAAAAAAAAAGGCGAGCATCTTGAAGTCAATTTAGAGTTTAATTCCAATTTTTCAAAAGACAGTCTTAAACAAGTTACGATCAAGGACCAACATCTTTGGGAAAAAGTTTCTAAAAAAATTCTTCCTCTTGACGGCAAATGGCTAATGGCAGGTCGGGTTAAAGATAATCAAGAGCGAAGAAGAGATACCAGCCGTTCTCGTAAAACAATGAAAATTTTGGTCGATGGGTATTTCCAATGGATTGCATTTAACACAGCTACTTTTACTTTCCATGGAACAGGCGGAGGAAGCTATAATGTAGTGAACGGGACATATACAGAAACCATTGATTATTTTTCTAGAGACAACAATAAAGTAGGAATTTCATTATTGTTTGAATATGAAAAGAAAGGCTCTGATTGGCATCACAAGGGATTCAGTAGCAAAGGCGACCCTTTGCATGAAATTTGGACAATTAGAACTCCTTAGCCCTTGCGTATTTTCAATTTAATTCCATCAGCTTTTCCGTGGATCGTTTTATCAGCTTCTTGTTTGGCGCTTTATCATCCTCCCATTTTTTCATGGTTTTCTGGGAATTGGATTACTCTGGGTCTGTCTGGAATTATGTTAGGAATGGGCTTAACCATGCAATGGAAGGATTTTCGGGGGGTTACCCATAGACCTAGTTGGGTTCTTACAGGTTTATTTTTGCAGTATACTATAATGCCTTTTTTTGGATGGTTATTGGGTAAGGCATTCGATTTAACACCTTTTTTTAGGGTTGGATTGATTTTGGTATCATGTTGCCCAGGTGGAACGGCTTCCAATGTTATAGTATTTTTATCCCGCTCTAATTTGGCTTTATCGGTGACCATGACCGCCATTTCAACTATGGTGGCCATAGTTATGACCCCTTTATTGACGAGCAGCCTTTCTGGAAGTGAAATTGATGTAGATATTATGGGCTTATTTTACAGTACTTTGAAAGTGATTTTAATTCCAGTTGTCACGGGTATTTTTCTTAACGCTCGATTACCACGATATACTCAAAGCATACAATTTTATTCTCCTTCTGTGGCTGTTATTCTTATCACCCTTATTGTAGCCAGTATTATTGGAGAAAGCAAAGAAATTATTCTTGATTCTGGGGCCTCTTTGATATTTTCGATCATGACTCTTCATTTAATAGGATTTTTGTTGGGTTATTTCCTAACTAAATTATTTCTCAAAAACGAGGCAGTAAGCAGAACGATTTCAGTGGAGGTTGGAATGCAAAATTCTGGCTTGGGTGTGGTTTTGGCCAAGGAAAATTTTGTAAATCCAGCCGTGGCCATTCCTGCAGCCATATCCAGTTTGGTTCATTCTCTCTACGGAAGTATTTTTGTAGCTTTATTAAGAACGAAAACTACAGACTATACCTTAGTTGAATACAATAAGATGAAGGTCTAAAATTATTGTGATTTATTTTTACTTAAATAAACGGAAAGAGTCATAAGGCTGTGATTACTAAAAAAATACTCAGTATTACATAGGAAAAGTGGAGGGGCATCCCAAGTTGGACGACATTACAATTTGGGATTTACTTGATTTCCAAACTATTTGGATATTCATATTACCCAATTTAGGGTTTACTTTAAAGTAAAATGATTATTTTTAAGAGGGTTTAATATTAAGATTTACTAAAGAATGTTCATAAATTCATTGAGCTCAAATTATTTTTAAACAATGATTAAAAAAACTACTTGGCGTCCTTTACCTGATTTTTTGACTATCAAAGAAAGTAAAATTGAAGGACTTGGTGTTTTTGCTACTACAGACTTGCCCAAAGGTTTTGACATAGGGATTTCTCATATTTTCGATAAACGCTTTCCAGACGGTTATATTCGATTGCCTCTTGGAGGGTTTATTAATCACCATGAAATTCCAAATTGTAAAGCTTGTTTAGCAGAGGAAGACAAGGAAATCGGTAAGTTAAGACACATTCGTATCAATTCACTTAAACCTATTACTGCAGGTGAAGAAATTACCATTGAATACATCATTAATAAATTGGACAATCCCAACTGGGAGTTTGAGTACGAAATTTCTCAATAACCGCTAAATTATTTAACTAAAAAACCCGCCGAATTAACTAAAACTCAAGCGGGTTAAACCAATTAAACAAACAAAAAAGAAGCTCATTAAAGTTTCACCATAAAAGTATTATTTGCTATGTTAAAAAATTTGTAATGGGAGGTTAAAAGTAAGTTAAAATGGAGATAAAAAGGGCTTCCATTTGGAAGCCCTAACTATTAACCATAAATCAATTCATAAATGAATAAATTATATTTACAATTTAACTTTAATTTTACACTTTACACTAAAAAGTTATATTTTTTTTTAAAAAAGATAATATCAAAA
>CENP01032841.1_pt1 | contig 13030 bp, 9 predicted proteins | sample 361281 | NCBI WGS metagenome assembly CENP01 (sample SAMEA2591122, study PRJEB7988) | marine metagenome | biome: marine biome (ENVO:00000447); feature: deep chlorophyll maximum layer (ENVO:xxxxxxxx); material: saline water (ENVO:00002010), including plankton (ENVO:xxxxxxxx) | depth 70 m
CTGGTTTCGTCTTTGAAGAAATAGCCCATTCGCTCAAATTGTATTGCTACATTATTATTCAGTTCTGAGATGCTTGGCTCCAACTTGCAGTTATTTAGGATTTCAATTGAATTTGGATTAATATCATCGATAAAATCGTTTTCTGATCCTGGGTGTGGACATACATAGAGCGGATTATACAATCGAATTTCAGCATCTTGTGCGTGCTCCGAAGAAACCCAATGGATTGTTCCCTTCACTTTTCTGCCATCCGGCGCATTCCCTCCACGCGTTTCAGGGTCGTATTTGCATATGACTTCTACTATCTCGCCACTTGTGTCTTTTATGAAGTCAGTGCAAGTTATAAAGAAAGCATATCGCAATCTAACTTCCCTTCCTGGTGCAAGGCGAAAGAATTTTTTAGGCGGGTCTTCCATAAAATCATCACGCTCAATCCAGATCTCTTTGGAAAAAGGCACCAGCCGCGCCCCTTTTTCAGGAAAATTCGGATTATTAGTTGCTTCTAGCCACTCCGATCCGGCAGTTGGATAATTTTCAATAACAACCTTAAGCGGATTAAGTACCGCTAAACGACGTTCCGATTCAATATTAAGATTGTCTCGGATACAATGCTCTAGCAAAGCTATTTCTACTTCACCTTCATTTTTTGAAACCGATAGTCGTTGCACAAAATCTCGTAGTGCTGCGGCTGGAACCCCACGACGTCTAAGTCCTGACAAGGTCGCCATTCGAGGGTCATTCCATCCTTCTACATGATTTTCAGTAACTAATCGTGTTAACCTGCGTTTTGAAAGGACGGTATAGGTCATTTGCAATTTGGCAAATTCATATTGATTTGGGTGTGCGGGAACAGGTAACGCGTCTATGAACCAATCATAAAGTGGTCGATGGTCTGCGAATTCCAGCGTACAAAGGGAGTGGGAAATTTTTTCAATTGCATCAGACTGACCGTGAGCGAAGTCATAAGTCGGATATATGCACCATTTATTTGCCGTCCTTGGATGACTAGCGTGAATTATCCTGTAAATTACTGGGTCTCTCAAATTGATATTGCCGGATGTCAAATCGATTTTAGCTCTAAGCACCCTCTGTCCTTCGGCGAACTCACCATCTTTCATTCGTCTAAAAAGATCGAGGTTTTCATCAACATCGCGATCACGAAAAGGACTTGGCTTTCCCGGTTCGGTCAAAGTACCGCGGTATTCTCTCATCTCCTCCGCTGATAAATCATCCACATATGCTTTTCCTGCTGTGATCAGATGTTCTGCCCACAAATAAAGTTGATCAAAATAATCGGATGCAAATTTAGGACTGCCTTCCCAAGAGAAACCTAGCCATTTAACGTCTTCTTTTATAGCTTCGATAAACTCAATTTCCTCCTTTGCTGGGTTCGTGTCGTCGAAGCGTAGATTACATTTCCCCCCAAATTCCTTTGCTATACTGAAGTTAAGGCATATCGATAAGGCGTGCCCGAGGTGCAGGTAGCCATTTGGCTCAGGAGGGAATCGGGTAGTAATTACCCCATGTTTTCCTGAATTAATATCGTCGCGAATTTTTTCGCGAATAAAATCCGTAGTTATATTTTCGTGATTAGTATCAGCGGTATTTATCGTCATATGATGATCTTTTAGCTACTAGATAACGTTCAACGTATTTTAAAATACACTGGACATTCAGTAATACCAATCACTTGTTTTATTATTATTTAAACTCCTGGCCCTTTGACCATTGCGGCTTCAACCAGGTCGTCTACCGATATCTTTGGAGGTGTGTAAGATTGCCCATGCTTGCCATCACCCAATTTAAACCCTGGGTACTTCTGTTTGGCAATATCGGCACAGATAGCTCTATATCTAGCCATGCCTCCAGCATATGGCATGAAGACCCTTGGTTTTCCGGGGACATTCGCTCCATAATACCATGTATGTTTAGCATACGGCATAAGCGTTACATTAGCTGCGTCGTTTACATGTTCCACCCATTTTTCCATTGATTCTTCGGTAGCTTCTATAGAACCAATTTTATTGTCTTCGAGGTATGATATGCAGTCACGTATCCATTCTACATGTTGCTCAATTGCAACGGGCATATTGCAAAGCACAGACGGGCTCCCTGGACCGGTTACGGTAAAAAGGTTTGGAAAGCCTGCTACTTGAAGACCAAGATAGGTTTTTGGTCCTTCTTCCCAAATATCTTTTAATTTTATTCCGTCTCTGCCTTGAATATCGATATTCAATAACGGGCCTGTCATTGCGTCAAATCCCGTTGCAAAAACCAAAATATCCACCTCATATTCGCCATCCTGAGTTTTTACTCCTTTAGGAGTTATTGCCTCTATTGGAGCAGCTTTGACGTCTACCAGTGTTACGTTATCTCGATTAAAGGTTTCAAAATAATTTGTATCAATAGGGGGTCTTTTGGTTGCATATGGGTGGTCAATATCGGTTAATTTTTTTGCAGTCTCGGGATCTTTTACTATTGACCGTATCTTTCGTTTAATAAAATCAGCGGCGACATCATTAGCCTTTTTATCAAAGGCAATATCCTGAAAACATGCTCTGAATCCTAAACCACCTTTGGTCCAGGCTTCCTCAAAGATTTTTTCACGCTCTTCATCGTCAACATCAAAGACCTTCCTTTCCGAAATCACGAAAGGATGCCCGTTAGGTGTTGTTTGAATAGTTTTTTTGATGGCTTCACGGTTTTCTTGCACATATTTTTGAAAGTCTGGGCTAAGCGGTCCATTGGCTGCAGGTACGCTGTAGTTTGCGGTTCTTTGAAAAACAGTCAAATGCTTCGCCGTCTCTGCAATTACTGGGACAGCTTGAATGCCCGTCGAACCTGTACCAATCTGCCCAACTCGTTTACCTTTGAAGTCCACCCCTTCATGAGGCCATTGTCCAGTATGATACCATTCCCCTTCAAAGCTCTCATGGCCGGGAAACTTTGGAATATTTGTTGAAGAAAGGCAGCCAACTGCAGTTATCAAGTACGTACATACGAACTCTCGCCCATCCTCAGTTTTCACAATCCATCTGTTTTCTGTTTGGGAATAGCGAGCTGAGAGTACTTTTGAATTAAAGTGGATATCCCTTTTTAAATCCAGTTTGTCCGCCGCATAGTTTAGGTATCTCACAACTTCAGCATGCCCAGGGTAACGTTCTGACCACTGCCATTCCTCTAAAAGCTCTTTATCAAAATAATATGAATAAGAATGGCTTTCTGAGTCACAGCGAGCGCCCGGGTAACGGTTCCAATACCATGTTCCGCCAACTCCATCTCCAGCCTCAACAACCTTGGCCTTCATTCCCAATTTATCACGAAGCGATAGTAGTTGATACAAACCGGAGAACCCTGCACCTATAATAAGAGCGTCCAGAGTGGTAACACCCGCTTGTGTTTTGTTTGCAATTGAACCGTCAGGCATAGTTATTTACTTTCTTTTCCAACTGGAGGACATAATTTCGAGTAATTTCAATTTGCCAGAAAATATCAATTTTGTCACATTTTCCTTGCATTTAACACTACTTATCTGTCTCTTGTTTTATTTCAATTTGTATTGAATACAACGTTTATTATAATGCGTAAATATTTTTGAAATTAGTAAGGATTGGATATTTTTTAACCAATTCGTCCACGGTTAAGGGTGTTTTTCTTCTATGACTACTTGGCATGAACTTCATACTGGGGTGGTGCACCCTTGGCTTTGCGATCAATTTGGGCATCTGAATGTTCGAAACTATTCAAATCTATTTAACGAAGCTCAGTTTTTTGCCTATGCGCGGGCCGGTTTTCCGCAGTCTGTTGCTTTAAAGCATGGAGGGCATGGGGTGGCCGCTATCTGTCGTACAAATTTTCTAAAAGAATTACCGATGGGATCGCTCATAAATATAGATGGTGGGATGGTTGCATCATCGAACAAGACGTTCACTTTTTTCTGTCGTATGTATAATGTGGAGACCGGAGAATTACACGCGACCTCAGAGTCACTGGAAGTTTTTTTTGACCCAACCAGTCGAAAGTCAGCTGTTATCCCCCAGGTGCTCCGTCCATTCATTCAAAATCAGATAAACGGCCCAGATGAATTCGAAGCACAACCAGAATTACCTAGAACCATTACCCAGCCTCACCAATGGTTTGAAACGCATGGTGGTGTGTGTTTCCCGTGGCATTGTGATCAATTTGGACACATGAATGTTCGATGGTACTCACACTTTTTTGATGATGCAATGTTTCACACTTGGCCCAAAATAGGCGTGAATTGGCGTGACATGGAGGCAAGAGGCGTGCACACGGTTACAGCCTCAACGACGACCTACTTTCAAAAGGAGGTTAAATCAGCTGATTTATTTAGAATAGAGAGTGGTATTGGGCGCTGCGGTACCAAGAGCGTTACGTTCTCTCAACGAATGATAAATGTTGAAACACAAGATATTCATGCCTCTCAGAGTGTGACGGAGGTATTTTTTGATCCCGATACTCGATCAGCTGTTCAAATTCCTGAGGATCTTAAAAAAATTATTCTGAAAAGTACCACTTAGTTAAATTAAACTAGTTGGCAAAATAGCGTTACATGCGTGATGTATGAGCGGTCTTGAGTGTTTTTTAATGACTGATATAGCCGCAGATAATACACAAGGCGAGCTTAAATTAGATTAGATGCTAACATTAATAGATAAGATTTATGATGATCGAAAATATTCGCAATAACATCGTTTCTAAAGTAAATGGTAAATTCTTCTATGGCTGGGTCATCTTAGCAGCGGCGGGTACTGGTATTTTTGCAAGTGGGCCGGGCCAATCGCACACGTTCAGTGTCTTTATCGGCCCTATTTCACGTGATTTGGGAGTAGGCGCCACGGCTATATCTTCAGCTTATGGGTTAGCTACTCTGATCGCAGCTTTAGGCTTGCCTTTTGTCGGGCGTTTGGTTGATCGTTATGGTGCAAGGAAAGTAATGCTCGCAGTTGTAGTTTCTTTAGGGCTTGGCTGTATCGCTTTTGGTTTCGCACCCGGGATAATTTGGTTGGCTCTTGGATTTGGTGCTCTAAGGTTTTTTGGGCAGGGTTCATTAATGCTCACCAGCGTGAATGTTGTTTCGCACTGGTTCAGTCGTAAACGCGGATTTGCGATGGGAATGATGTTATTGGGCTTTGCAATTTCGATGGCGATTCACCCTCCGTTAAGTCAATGGTTGATAGAACAGGTTGGATGGCGTCAAGCTTGGATTTGGTTAGGTGTATCCACCTGGATTCTTATGATGCCAATTATTTTTTTTCTTCTCCAGGACTCTCCAGAGTCAGTTGGGTTATTACCAGATGGAGAAAAAAATATAGAGCACGATAATGAAAAGACTGTTGACAAGCATGGGGCTGATTTTGGGTTTACGCTCAAAGAAGCGTTAGCTACATCGACGTTCTATATTGTGGCAGCAGCGCTTTGCACAATGTCAATGTTAGTAACTGCTCTTCATTTTTTTCAAGTGTCAATTTTTGAACATCAAGGTTTAACCCCGTCAATAGCCGCGTGGATGTTTCCATTGTCTGCTTGTGTAGCCGTTGTTACTCAACCAATTGTTGGAAAATGTCTGGATAAGTTTCCGACACCTCGAGTAATTACTATGTCATTGGGCACACTGTGCGCCGCTTTACTTTCAATGAGTATAGTAAGTGATCTATTTACCGCTATTCTTTATGCAGTAATTTTTGGGATAAATAATGCATTTAACATGACGTTGTTTGGTTATTTATGGCCAAGGTATTTTGGCCGACGGCATATAGGATCAGTGCAGGGAACTGGTCAAATGATCGGGGTGATAGGGGCTTCAATCGGCCCTATTCCTTTGGGCATGGCGTTTGATCTTATAGATGACTACACGCTAACGCTTGTCGGTTTAGCGATACTACCCGCGTTAGTTGGTATTTTGACACAATTCCTAAAAGAGCCGAAACTTGCACCAAAAGAAATTGTGAATTAACACTTAATATAAGTTTAATATGTGGGGGAATAAAATGTCTACAGAACGAACTTCCCGGGATAGCGTTGAATTATGCTTGGAGGCAATAGAAGCCCACGAGGATAAAATTAACTCTTTAATAACCGTAACAGCAGATGAGGCACGTCGCCAAGCGGATTTGGCGGATCAAGCGACTGCTGATGGACGCTGGTTAGGGCTTTTGCATGGCGTGCCAATGGCTATTAAAGATAATATTGAAACGGCCGGTGTTCGCACAACATCAGGGTCTAAGTTTTTTAGCGATCACGTCCCTAATCAAAATGCCTCTGTTGTGGATCGATTGTTGAATGCAGGGGCGATTATGGTTGGTAAAGCAACCATGCAGGAACTTGCTTTTGGTATTAGGTCTAATAATACAGTCTCGCCCCCCTGTCGCAACCCCTGGAACACTGAACGGATACCAGGTGGTTCAAGTGGAGGTTCCGGAGCTTCAGTCGCTGCGGGTATGTGCATTGGATCACTAGGCTCTGATACCGGTGGCTCTGTTCGGTTGCCTGCGTCTATAAATGGCATCAGTGGATTGCGTCCAACGCATGGCTGGGTTCCTAATCACGCTAGCACGCCAGTTAGTCCCAGTTTTGATACAATTGGACCCATGGCCCGTTCTGTCGCTGATGTTGCCAGAATTTTTGCAGTTATTGCAGGCTTTGATTATAGGGATCCTTTGAGTAGAGAGGCGCCACTTGTAAATTTTTTACCAAGTTTGAATGATGGGATTAAAGGCTTACGGATTGGTCTTCCTAGAAACTTTTATTTAGAGAATTTGCATCCAGAGATTGAAAAGGCCTTCGAAACTGCAGCAAAATATATAGAGACACTTGGAGCAGAATTAGTCGAAATCGACGTTCCGGGAGCAGAAGAGGCCCAGCATTGGGCGACGGTATGTATTTTTTCAGATGCGTGTGCTTTTCATTACGATCGCTTAAAGCAACAGCCAGAAAAGTTTTCAAAGGGTGTTTATGAACGCATGACAACGGGTTTCTCCTACACAAATATTGATTATGCGAACGCTATACGAGCAAGAGAGATCTGGAAGCAGACATTATTCAAAGTATTTAATTCAGTCGATATTATTCTTTCCCCTACATTGCCAACATTAGTTCCCCCAGTGGAAGAAGATAAGTCGCTGCTTCAAGCGACCAAAGACGCCACGCGAAATACCTATGCGGGAGCCTTAGGTCAAATACCTGGATTATCCATTCCCTGCGGCTTTACTTCTGATGGGCTCCCCATTGGTTTACAATTAGAAGCAGCCTGGTGGAACGACCCTTTGTTATTAAGAGCAGGGCACACATTTCAAAAAGAGACTGATTGGCACCTTAAAACTCCTAAAATTTAATCTCATCAACATTATTTTTATGTTTTAGATTTTAAAAATAAAATAAAGATTTAGGCAGGAAGCACGTTAATTACTATGTCATATTTAGTAAAATTTTATAAATCTATAACGTAAGATCTTAGAAGGGAACAGAGATGCTTTTAGATTTGCCAACAGCCGCGCGATACAATGCATGGGCGAATAAGCGTTTGTATGCGGTTGCTGAACAATTATCTGCGGTCGAACTAGCTAAGGATAGAAAAGGTTTCTTTAAATCGATTTTAGGAACATTGAATCATATCTTGCTGGCAGACCTGATTTATAGGGAGAGATTAGAGAAAAAACCAACCACGTTTACAAGATTAGATGAAATTATCTACGATAACTTTGATGAACTTAAATCAGCACAATTTGACCAAGATGAGTGGTACCAAAGTTTTTGCAATGCCATGGATCCAGAAGAATTGGAGGGAACCCTATCTTTCGATACAGTGGAAACGGGTGAGTTTTTCAGTTTGCCGCTGCGAATGTGTTTGACAAACCTCTTTCAACATCAGATCCACCACCGCGGTCAAACGCACCACATGTTGGGACATGCTGGATTAGAACCTCCTCCTTTAGATGTTGTGCAATTTGGATCGGGACTTTAATACCACTGTGAAAAGTAAAATTTATGATGTTGTGGTGGTCGGGGCTGGGCAAGCAGGGTTGTCTATAAGCTATTTTCTCTCGAAATCTAAAATTAATCATGTCGTTTTAGATCAGGGTAAACTTGGGAATGCTTGGCTGAATGATCGCTGGGACTCGTTTTGTCTCGTAACCCCCAATTGGTCGATCACTTTGCCAGGGGGCGAGTATAGCGGTAGTGAGCCCGGTGCATTCATGTCGGGTAAAGACTTTAGGGTTTATTTAAAAAAATGGGCGACCTCTTTCAATGCTCCAGTTGAAGAACATGTTGTGGTCGACCGGATCATAAAAGAAGGAGAGAATTTTTATATTGGAACTAACCAGGGAAAATTGAAGAGTAAACAAGTTGTTATAGCTACAGCTACCTATCAGCGGCCCAGAATTCCAGAAGAAATAAAGGAACTTTCTCGAAACATCTTGCTTTTACCTGCGTCGGATTATCGCAATCCGTCAACGCTTCCTGATGGAGGCGTTCTTGTTATCGGCTCAGGACAAAGCGGATGTCAAATAGCAGAGGAGTTAAACAAATCAGGCCGACAAGTATTCTTGTCTATTGGAAAAACTGGACGGCTACCGAGGAGATATAGAGGTGCTGATTGTATTGAGTGGCAAAAGGATATGGGACTATTAGATAGAACACCTGGTATGTTAGATAGCCCAGCAATACGATTTCGTGGCGATCCTCACTTGTCAGGTGCAAATGGTGGCCGAACGCTTTCCCTGCACCAATTTAAGAAGGATGGAATTACTTTAATTGGCAGGATAACAGGTATAAAAAAAAATATTGTTTCAATTTGTAACGACTGTGAAAGCTCACTTGAAGCAGCAGACAAATACGCCAGTGATTTTCGTCTTTTAGTTGATCAATACATCGCGAGTACTGGTAAGTATGCACCCCAGGCAACCCAAACTGAGTTAATGGGCGAACCACTTCTCGAGGATATTGGAACGGTACAAAATATCACAGAGATAGATCTTCACAGAAAAGATATTAGAACGGTGATAGCAGCTACTGGCTTTAAGTATGATTTCTCATGGGTCGAGCCCGCTGCGCTTGACGACTTTGGTTATCCAATAACAAAACGAGGAGTTACTGGTACCCCTGGATTATATTTTATGGGTTTAAATTGGATGTCCAAGCGGAAATCAGGGATAATATTTGGGGTCGCTGAAGATGCAAACTACCTCGCTCCAATTATTATAGAGAATATTGGAAAAACCTAACTTTTTAGCGCCGGTTTATAGTTGGTTTCAGTTTTATCGGCAATCAACATAGAGTCAACGAAATCGTGATTATGCATTAATGGTATCGTTTTGCAGTATTTGGCTAGCCCTAGAGAATCTGTTAAGTGCAAGTTGGCGGCTAGGGATTTTTCGTCGGGCATCTCATAGATATAAACCATATCATACTCTCCATAGGATCCATATTGAGCGATAGGTATTCCTCCAAAATCAGTTATCGCTTTTTTATGTACCTCTGCACGATCGCGTTGTTCATCACTCGTTAACATAGCGGCCTTTTGGTCGTTATGATATTTGACCATATACAAAACGAGTATGCCCATCAGAGACTCCTTAACTATTATAAAAAATATAGACTTTTACATACGTGAGATTACGTTATAGGCAAAGTCCTCGATTAAGCGATATTGTTGTTCGAGGGGGGCTATGAAATTCACAGCATCCAAGCCTTGTTTTTCGAGATTTTTTAACTGTTCTACCATTTCATCGGGTTGTCCTGCTATCGTGAAGGCTTTTATTATATCAGGCGTTATAAAACGAGCCTCCTCTGGATCTAGATAACTGTAATGACTTTGATGAAGTTTCATGTGAGCCCGCTCTGCGTCACGCTTCTTGTGAAAGTCAATGTACTCATCCCAAAATGGTAGGATATAATCTGGTGGTGGGTTGCCGGTTTCTTTGACCCAGTCTACTACAAAGTGAATGTTAGCCATGATTGCAGAACCACATTGCATGATAACGCTCTCGTCGGTCAGTTTTTCTTTAGGTTTTAGCATTAAAATATTTACTAACCCGAAAGTTTCAAAACTGTTTAATGACCGACCAGATTTTTTAGCTCCCTTTTGAACGTTTTTTATCGCCTGGGGTATTGTACCTCCACGGGGGATGCCCGTAATTAATCCATCTCCGATTTCACCTGCCAGTGCTTGCGCTCTTGGACCAAATCCTCCTACGTGTACTGGAATATGATTTTCAACATCAATGTATTTGAACTCTTGATTTTGAAATTGAATCGGATGCGTAACGCCATTTAAGGTATATTCAACTTCATCGCCTTTCAAAAGGCCTTGTACGACACGAATATACTCTCCAAAGGCTTTAACTCCCATAGGAGCTTGCCCCATGGCTCTCATGGCCGTGTTACCGGTTCCTATTCCAAGGAATGTTCTTCCTGGGGCTATTCTGTTTATAGTTGCAATAGCGTTTGCTGTAACGGGTGCCAATCTCAAGCCTGCAACAGCGACGCCAGTGCCTATTCTTATCGTCCTTGTTTGATGCGCTGCCAGAGCTAAAACGGCCCATGGATTTGATCGGATCATTTGTGTGTCGGATACCCAGCAGAAATCATATCCAAGATTTTCCGCCCGAGCAATGAGACCGATCTCATCGATTTTCGATGTTGTGATACCAAATTTCATCCATCAAGTCCCTCAGTAAACAAATACTCCGAACATAATTTAAGTATCGTTGTTTTTGGTTTTATAACTAGGCTTTTTCTTGGTTCTTTTCAATCCAGCTATCTACTAATGCCACGGTTCTATCGACCGTAGCTAAGCTTAATCCTTTATTTGCTGCTATCGATTGGACAAGTCTATCAACACGTTCGATATTTGGTGCTCCAGCTGCAAGGGCTCGGGCAGCAGAAGAGGGACTGATAAGTGACTCCGCCGCGCTAGCATATTTCTCGAAAGGAACCATATCTGTCGGTGCTGCTCCTAACGAAATACACAGTTCTGATACCCACTGATACACCTCTTGTGTCTCTTCCAGATTAGAATGCACAGCGTCTTTTATCGTTCTCATTTCACTTTGTTGAACGCAACGATAATTGCCTGCTAAAAGCATGCACCATTTTGCCATGGGGACAAAAATTGATTCATGCACTCTCAGTTTAACGGGAAGTTCGGCCATACCATTTCCTGTGTCAAACCGAGCAGCCTCAATATCTGTCTCAAGTTTTCTTAGTATTTCTGTGTGTGAGTCAGAATCAAATCTTGCTGATTTGAAGTTAGTAGGCAGCCTTACTTGTAAAACATTAACTGGTTCATCTGGAGGGCGAAACGCTTGTGGGTCTGGGCTGCACAGTGTCATCAGCGAAGGGTCCAATGCATCCCAAACGGTAGCATCGGCATAGCTCTTTCTGTACTTATCAGTATCAAGTCCTTCAATTCTTTTTAAATATGTAAGTGGAGGCATATTCATGATGGACATACAGGGTATCCTCGACGCCGCAAGACCTTCCAGTAGTTCTCTAACCCCACTCGAGCGGTATTGTGGTTCCTGCATCGCTAAGACAGCTAGATCATATTCTTTAGGATCCACTGTTTCTGGGCCAGACGCGGATAATTTCCCTGGTAGATCAGTCGATTTGATATCAAATAGCCCCTCGCGCCCTTTAATAGGCATTCGCACTAGGGTTCCATTTTTATTTATCAGATCAGATTCTGCAGGTAAGCATATAAGGTGCGCGTTATGCCCGGCCAAAACTATTTTTGTTGCTAATAAGGATCCGTAGGACGCCCCTAATAGCAGTACGTTGTAACCTTTTGACACTGTATTCTCCCCTAAAGATCCCTGTTTATTTTTATTTCATGCATTATTGCAGGTATTTATGCGTCGATAATTTTAATGATATTGTTGAAGAAAAGTCTAGAAATACTGACAAAAAAATCAAAATGGGATCTAGATCTTAATAAAAAGATGGGAAACTATTTTTAGGACAGCGTTTTGTGCCATAATTTTGCTTAAAAAAACATTGATAAAGAGATTTAACTTTTTTCGTTGTTTAAAGGCCGTCTCCTGCCTTTACCTGCATGGGTTGTAACAAAAGTTTGGTATCCCTTTTTTTGACCAAATCGTCTACCCTCTCCAGATTTACTGCCCGTGCCTCGGGGCTGCCAGGCAGGAATTAAATGCCGCTTACCTGGACCAATAAGATCTGATCTTCCCATTCTTTTTAGTGCTTCTCTAAGTGCCGGCCAATTCTCTGCGTCGTGATAACGTAGAAAGGCTTTATGCAATCTCCTTTGCTTTAATCCCTTTGCTGTTAGCACAACCTCGCCACCATTTCTTTTTACTGGTTTCAATGGGTTCCGCTCGCTGTAATACATCGCAGACGACAAAGCCATCGGAGATGGCAAAAATGTTTGTACTTGGTCAGCACGAAAACCATTTTTTTTCAGCCAGATGGCCAGATTCATCATATCGTGGTCGGAAGTACCGGGATGGGCCGCGATAAAATATGGGATAAGGTATTGTTTCTTTCCTGCAGAACGTGATGCGGTTTCAAACATGGATTTAAATCTATCATATGAACCTATACCAGGTTTCATCATTTTGGCTAATGGCGCATCTTCCGTATGTTCGGGGGCTATCTTCAGATATCCCCCCACATGATGACTTGCAAGCTCTTTGATATACTCCGGACTTTTTACAGCGAGGTCGTAGCGAAGGCCAGACGCGACTAGTATTTTTTTTACACCGTCAATGTTTCGTGCTTTTCTATAAAGTTCGATAAGCGGTTTATGATCTGTATTTAGATTTTTACAAATATCCGGAAACACGCATGACGGTTTTCGGCAAATTGCTTCTATTTTTTTATCTTTGCAAGCCATCCTATACATATTTGCGGTAGGACCACCGACATCAGATATTACCCCTGTGAAGCCTGGAACTTTGTCTCTTATATCTTCAATTTCCTTTAAAATAGATTCCTCAGACCGGCTTTGAATTATGCGACCCTCATGTTCGGTAATCGAACAAAAAGA
>CENP01153177.1_pt1 | contig 13028 bp, 13 predicted proteins | sample 361281 | NCBI WGS metagenome assembly CENP01 (sample SAMEA2591122, study PRJEB7988) | marine metagenome | biome: marine biome (ENVO:00000447); feature: deep chlorophyll maximum layer (ENVO:xxxxxxxx); material: saline water (ENVO:00002010), including plankton (ENVO:xxxxxxxx) | depth 70 m
AAAAATGTAGAAATATATTCTAAATCAAATTGTGTCTTTTGTGATAAGGCTAAGCATTACTTTGCACAAAATGACATTACTTACGTTGAGCATAATGTTGAGATTTCTGAGGTTTTTGAAGCTCTGATGAGCAGAAACCCGAACGCCAGAACTATGCCTCAAATATTTGTTGATGATCAATTAATTGGTGGATACACAGACCTAATGGAATGGGTTGAAAAATAGGAATTTATTATGGTCGCCTTTAACGATTTTTTATTACTTTTAGATGGATATCTCAGTGGTTCGTGGTGGTTCCCTGCATTTTTGATTGGTACGGGTATATTTTTTACTGCTTACTTAGGCTTTCCTCAATTTAAATTTTTTAGTCATGGCTGGAGAATTGTCACTGGTAAATATGCTAAAGATGATTCTAAAGGAGAGACTACTCCCTTTGAAGCACTGACTACAGCAATGTCAGGCGCTGTTGGAACAGGAAATATTGGAGGTGTAGCTTTAGCAATTTGGATTGGTGGACCTGCAGCAATTTTTTGGATGTGGATAACTGCAATTTTTGGGATGACTACTAAATTTGTTGAAGTAACCATGGCTCATAAATATAGAACAACGTTATCTGATGGCTCCATTTCTGGTGGTCCCATGTATTACATTGAAAAGAGTTTTAATAAGAGGTGGGCAGGAGTTCTATTTGCTGCCTTGATGATGATATGCGCTATTGGATCTGGCAACATGCCTCAAATAAATAACATTGCAAGTGTCCTTGATTCAACTTTTACCATTCCAAAGCTTGCTACAGGACTCATTCTAGGATTTATGTTGTGGTTAATAATTTCAGGCGGCATCAAAAGGATTGCTAAGATTGCTAGCAAACTTGTTCCATTCATGGCTGTGATATATTTTGGTGGAGCTTTAGTCGTTGTCTTAGAAAATTATCAAAACATAATTCCCTCTTTTCACTCAATCTTTTCACAGGTCTTCTCTGGTTCTGCTGCCGCTGGCGGTTTCTTGGGAGCTAGTTTTGCAATGAGTTTAAAGCTCGGCGTTGCAAGAGGTTTATATTCAAATGAAGCTGGACAAGGGTCATCACCTATTGCTCATGCATCTGCAAAAACTGAGCACTCAGTGGAGCAGGGTATGGTGTCAATCCTCGAACCATTTATAGATACGATTGTTGTATGTAGCGTCACAGCTCTTGTAATTTTATCTAGTGGTGCGTGGATTCAAAAATATGATAATACTTTTGAGAGATCATCGATGGCTATATTCGCTGGTGAATACTCTGAATCAAATTCAAATGATGTAGAGGAGCTTGGTAAATATATTCTTGATGCTAGAAAATTTACAAATAATACAACATCAGTAGAAAACTTCTCCGGAAATTTACAAATAGCAAATGGAGAGATTCTACAAAATGATATAACAATTTTTCATAATAATTCTATTGCCGAGGATGTTACTTTTTATAAAAATGGAAGCTCTTTTGATGGGCCTCTAGAAGTAGTCAATGGAGAGATAATAGATTCATCTGTAACGGTAAAAGGAAAATCTTTAATTCATTCGGCTGAACTTACATCTAAAGCCTTTGGCTCTGGCGTGCTTGGAAAATATGGTGAATACATTGTTGCAATTGGGTTACTATTATTTGCTTTTTCTACCGCAATAGCCTGGTCTTATTATGGAGATAGGTCCACGGCTTATATATTTGGTGAAAATGCAGTTCCTTGGTATCGAATGATTTATGTTATCTGCTTTATTGCAGCAGCTGTTATCGATACAACGGTCGTATGGAATATTGCTTATGTGGTGGTAGCACTTGTAACGATACCAAATTTATTTGCTTTATTTATTCTTCGAAAGGAGATGAAAGAGCAAGTAACTAGTTATGTTATTGAGAAGTAACCTATCTAGATCTATTTTTTAACTCTTGCAGTACATCAGAGTGATTAAGATTTAGTTTTCGCAGCATTACTAAGAGGTGATACATTAAGTCAGCTGATTCGCTAATAACTCTTCCATCATTTGTGACAGCTGAAATTGAAACTTCTCCAGCTTCTTCAGTTATTTTTTTAGCAATTTCTTTTATTCCATTTTTATAAAGTTGGTATGTATAAGAAGAAATACTCGCCTCTTTGAATCTAGCATCTATAGTTTGCTCTAATTCATCAATGATGTTTGAAGAAGAGGGCGCACCAATAAAACAAGAATTATTATTTAAATGACAGGTTGGACCATTATTTTTAGCGAGGACTAATAAGGTATCCTTATCGCAATCATGAAGAATATTTTTAATGGTTAATTTGTTTCCAGATGTTTCGCCTTTAGTCCATAATTTTTGTCTTGTTCTGCTATAAAATGTTGCAAAGCCTGATGATTGAGATAGTTTTAAGGCTTCTTTATTCATGTATCCCAACATCAATATTTCTAATGTTTCATGATCTTGAACAATAGCAGGCATCAATCCATTAACTTTATCCCAGTCTAAATTTATCATCTTCATATCCTTACGTTTATTTTATAAGCTTTTAGCGCTTCTTTGATTTGTCCGACAGAAAATTCATTACTGTGAAATATGCTTGCAGCAAGTGCGCCGTCTACATCCGTTTTATTAAAAACATTGATGAAATCATCTGGCCCACCAGCTCCACCAGATGCAATCATTGGTATCGAGCATTTGCTTTCAAGTGATTGTAATAACTCAATGTCATAGCCATTTTTAACACCATCTTGGCCCATTGCATTTATTACAACCTCTCCAGCACCAAGTTCTTGTACTTTAACTATCCAATCAGTTGCTAAAATATCTGTTGAATAAGCAGTCTTCTCACTACCAGTTTTTGCACAAAGGTATGCTTCGTTATCAATAATTTTGACATCCATGCCTATTACTACGCACTGTGAGCCAAATTCATCGCTCAATTGTTTTATTAATTTTGGATTATCTAGAGCGGGGGTATTAATTGAAATTTTATCAGCCCCAAGGTTTAATATTTCCTTAGCATCTTCTAGGGTCTTAATCCCTCCAGCAACACAAAAAGGTATATTAATAACTTCAGCAATTCTTGATACCCAATCTCTATTAACAATAGCTCCCTTGGTACTAGCTGAAATATCATAAAATACTAACTCATCAGCGCCATCATCAGAATACTTCTCTGCTAAGTCTAAAATTGAACCAACAATTTTATGATTTTTAAATTTAACGCCTTTTACAACTTTATCCTCTTTGACATCCAAACATGGAATGATTCTTTTAGTAATCATTATCTAGATCCCTTAGTGAGATATTTTTTTCGTAAATAGCTTTACCGATAATTGCTTCGTTAATATTCATCGATTTTAAGTTATTTAAATCGTCAAGAGACCTAATGCCCCCTGATGCGATAAGATTTATTGATGGGAATAAATGTAAAAGATCTTTGTAAACACTGAAACTGGGTCCTTGCATTGCGCCATCTAGCGATATATCAGTGGCAAGGATATTAGAATAAAATGGCTGATTAGATATGAATTGGTATAAAGGAATTTCACTATTATCTTGCCAACCGTGAGTATGGATAGTGGGGACGTTGTTAATTTTTTTAAAATCTAACGCTAACACTATCTGGCTTGAATCAAAATGATTCTTAAGGTCTTGGATAAAATTTTTTTGGAATAAAGCTGTGCCTAATATAATTCTAGATACACCCATTTCTAGCATATTTTCAACCTGTTGAATTGTTCTAATCCCTCCACCAACTTGAATAGATATATCTGGAATTTCAAGAATTTTAGTAATTACACCTTTGTTCATCTGGTTTCCACTTTCAGCACCATCCAAGTCAACTATATGCAGATAATTCAGGTGATTAGAGTTAAAAATCTTTGCTTGAGCTAAAGGATCACGACTATATTCGGTGACTTCTTTGAAATCTCCTTTGAGCAATCGAACGCAGCGACCGTTTTGTATATCAATAGCGGGTAATATCTTCATTGGAATTAAAAAAATAATCTAGAAATCTTTGACCTGCTTGTGATGATTTTTCAGGATGAAATTGGCATCCATAATAATTGTTTGTTTGAACAGCGGCCGAATAGGGCAGGCTGTACTCTGCAGCAGCTAACGTGTGATCATAAATTGGAGAGTAGTAACTATTAGCAAAATAGTAGTGATCATTAAGTTTATCTTCACAACTATTTATAAAGGTCACTTTATTCCATCCCATCTGTGGAACCTTGGTATTAATATTAGCTTTAAATTTCTTAATATTTCCCGCAATAATTCCCATACACTCTGTGTCATGTTCCTCAGAATGATCAAAGAGCACATGCATACCAATGCAAATTCCTAGGACGGGCTGAGTTAAATTTTTGATAGTTGGAACTAGGTTGTTGGTTATAAGATTGTTCATAACCCTGTTAGCTGATCCAACGCCGGGCAAAATAACAAACGAGGCATTAGATACTTCATCTCTATCGTTTGTAATGATGGTTTTCATGTTGCGAAGCTCAACGGCTCTTTGAACTGAGCGAAGATTTGCGCCTCCACAATCAATAATTGCTACTGTCATAAAATCCCTTTTGTGGATGAAGATGTCGATGATTCAATCACCACAGCTGACTTCAAACATCGTGCAAAGGTTTTGAATGTAGCTTCAAGCAAATGATGTGAATTTTTACCAGTTGTCTCGATATGACAAGTCATTGCAATTGAATTAATTAAAGATATAAAAAAATGTTCAAACATTTCTGTTGGAAAGTCGCCAACATAATCTCGTAACTTTGAACACTTAAAATTGAGATATCGTCTAGAGCTTAAATCTATGCTCACAATACTCTTAACCTCATCCATAACCAGGATTTCACTTGATGCATATCGAGCTATGCCAACTCTGCTTCCAAGAGCATTGTTTATTGCTGCCCCTAAGGCAATAGCAATATCCTCAATAGTATGATGCTCATCTATCTCTAAATCACCCAAACAAGTTAAATTTAAATCTATGGAGCCATGTTTTGAAAATTGCTCTAAAAGATGGTCTAAATAATTTAAACCAGTTTGAATATTGTAATTACCTGTGCCATCAAGATTTAAGTCAATGAATATATTAGTCTCATTTGTTTTTCTGATTTCACTATAGATTCTAGATACTGATTTTTTTAATGCTATATCTTCTCGTATTTTTACCGCTTGTTGATGTGCATCCAAAGTCTCTGCTTGAGCCATTTCTAGCACGGTATCCTTTAGATTGTTGAAGCCTTCTGCAGATGCCGTTTGAACACTTATATATTTCCCGAAATCACTAACACTAAGACCTGAGTGAACTTTTGCTTGACCATTAGTTGGTAATACATGATTTGAACCAGATGAATAGTCACCAAATGATTCTGGGCTTAAAGCCCCACAAAAAATTGATCCTGCATTATTAATATCTACTAGGTATTTTGAATAATCTTCATCTAGTAAAATTAGGTGCTCTGGAGCACATTCATTGATTAAGCATATAGAATCTTTGAAAGATTTAGACTTAATTAGTAATACATTTTTGATACTTTGGTTGAGGACATTTTGCCTAGCTAAGCTACTCATTTGTTTTAAAATCTCAGCTTTGACATTTTGTAGCAGAGCATGATTGTTTGAAATTATGAAGGCTCTTGAATTTGGATCATGTTCTAATTGAGATAAAGCATCAGCAGCTGCAATAGAAACTTTCTCAAGATCATTAGTGACTATCATTACTTCACTTGGTCCCGCTGGAAGATCTATCGCAACATCGTTAGAGGAAAGTTTTTTTGCCTCATTAACATATGCATTACCTGGCCCAAATATTTTATTCACTTTTGGGATAATTGTAGTTCCATATGCCATGCCAAAAATTGCTTGAGCGCCTCCAACTTTATATATTTTTTTTATGCCATAGATTTTTGCTATCCATAATATTTCCGGCGCTACCAAACCATTTTTATTCGGAGGTGTGCAAATAATAATATTTTTACATCCAGCTACTGTAGCTGGTATTAGTTGCATTAATAACGATGAGATTAATGGAGCGCTACCTCCTGGTACATAGATACCAACTGAATCAATGGGCCTGAATTCTTTCCAGACTTTGATGCCTTTTGTTGTTTCTACAGGACTCCCTATAAATCCTTTTTTATCGTTTTCACAAATAGTTTTTATGTTAGTTGCTGAGAGAAGAATCGATTGTTTTAACTTATCAGAAACCAATAGATCAGATTTTGATATTTCCGATGCCTTAACTTTAAAAGACTTTGGTGATTTAGTATTTAGTTCTTTGTTAATTTGATCAAAAGCAGATGTACCTTGACTTAAAACAAGATTTTTAATCCTGAGGACTGTCTCGGAAATATTATCATTTGAAGAGTTTTTTGCAGACCATTGAATTACCTTCGTTGAAGCTGAGCGATTAATAATTTTCATCTAATTTAATATTTTCTCAACAGGCATAACTAAAATTGAAGAAGCTCCATTTGATTTCAAATTTTCCATTGTTTCCCAAAATACAGGTTCTTTGCACAAAGCGTGTATAGCGACTTTATTATCTTTCTGTAATGGAATTATTGTTGGCGAATCAGCTCCTGGTAATAATTTACATATTTTTTCTGTTGAATTGCTATCAACATTTAACATTACATATTTACTTTCCTCGGCATTAATGATGCCCTCAAACCTTTTGATTAAATTAAGGATATTACTTTGAGTAATCTTATTTGATTCAACCGGGGATATTAAAACAGCCTCTGATTCCATTAATGATTTAAATTCTATTAAGTTATTTGCTTCAAGAGTTGCTCCTGATGAAACTAGATCGCATATACAATCTGCAATGCCAATATAAGGAGTTAACTCCACAGAACCATTGATCTTAATAACCTCAGCAAATATTGAGTTTTGTTTAAGATATTTTTTAACCAGTGCAGGATAGGAAGTCGCTATTTTTTTATTTTTAAGAGACCTCAACTTAGAATTTAATGGTTTTGCAAATGCTAGCTTGCATTTAGAAAATCCTAATTTTAATAATGGTTTGGCAGTAATTTTATTATTTGTAGCTGTCTGTTCAGCTAAGACATTTTGACCAACAATTCCAAGGTCTGCAACTCCTTTAGATACAAGAGAGGGGATATCATCATCTCTAACTAACAATATATCTATATTCATATTCGACGATCTTGCTAATAGTCGTTCTCCATTAGCTGAGAAGTTAATACCAGATTTGATTAATAGGTTTTTACTATTTTCATAGAGTCTGCCTTTCCTTTGGATTGCTATAGTTATTTTTGATTGCATGATACTAGCCTTTTTTTAATACTTTTATATAGCCTTGATTTGTCTCTTTAAATAGAAACCTGGCTACTCGTGTTACGGTTGCTGTAGATGTATTAAGTTTAGATGCAATATCTCTATAAGTAGATTTACCTTCATACAATAATTTAGCTACTTCCCAGCGTTCTTCCATAGCTTCTATTTCTGATGGTGTACACAAATCCAGTAGGAAATTCTCTATATCCTTTGATGAATTTAGTTCTTTTAATACTCTAAATAATTTCATAACGCGATTCTATATGTTTTAGCATGCTAAAACAACTCTACAAAGTAATAAATATAAAATTCTATAAAATAGGTTAAAATTAGTGAAACAAGGAGATTAAATGACTATTTCAATAAATGATAATTTTCCAAATCAAGAATTAAGAATATTAATTGATGGAGAGGTGCAAAATATAAATTCAGCAGACTACTTCTCAGGAAAGAAAATTGTTTTGGTAGGTGTTCCAGGTGCTTTTACACCAACATGCCATCTTTCTCATTTACCAGGATATACAGACAACCTGCAAAAGTTTAAAGATAAGGGTTACAACATTACCTTCATAGCAGTAAATGATCCGTTCGTTATGAAATCATGGTCTGAAGCATCCAATGCAAATGGGATCGATATGTTAGCAGATGGTAATTGTGATTTAACTAATGAACTAGGCTTAACAATGGACGGCTCTGCTTTTGGCCTTGGAAATAGATGTAAAAGATTTGCAATGGTTGTAGATAATGGTTTTGTCCAGTCTCTTGATATAGAAGAGGCGGGAGCCCTGGATGTTTCATCGGCTGAATCACAACTTGCCAAAATCTAAAAAAAAATATTTATTTGCTGGCCTTGGTACTATGGGGTACCCAATGGCCGGTCACCTATCAAAAAATAAAAAATTAGAAATTTATGTTTATAACAGAACAGAATCCTTAGCAGATCGATGGTTAAGTGAATACAAAGGCTCTAAATTTAACTTTGATGATGCTGATAAAAAATTTGATGGTTTAATTTTATGCCTCAAAGATGATCTTTCTATCACTGATGTTCTTATTAACAAAAGGTTGGTTTCATATCTTAAAAGTAATTCTTTTATAATAGATCACTCCACAACCTCACTCGAGTTAGTAAATGCAATAACTGAGAATAAAAAAGTTATCGAAAATAATATTTCTTTTTACGATTCTCCAATTAGCGGAGGAGAAGTAGGAGCTATTAAGGGATCTTTGTCTGTAATGTATGGTGGAAAAGAATCTAATATTTCAATTATTGAAAGCTTAATGCAACATTATTCAAAGTCTATTGTTCATGTTGGCCCAAATGGCCATGGGCAATTAACGAAAATGGTCAATCAATTATGTATAGGCGGACTAATTCAAGGATTGTCTGAAGGAATAGCTTTTGGTAAATCTTCTGGGTTAAATATGAACAAAGTTCTAGATGCAATTTCAAATGGAGCTGCTCAATCTTGGCAAATGGATAATAGATTTAAAACTATGACAAATCAGGAATTTAATTTTGGATTTGCTGTAGATTTGATGATTAAAGACTTGAATATTGCCTTGAAGGAATCAGCAGCTAATGGTCTTAATCTTGATATATCTAAAAAAGTATTAAAAAAATATCAAGAACTCTCAAACCTTGGGGACGGCCAATTAGACACCTCAAGCCTAATAAAGCTAATAAAATAAAAAAGCCTGCAAATTACAGGCTTTTTTTATTTAATTATGAGCTTCAATCACTAGTGTTAAACCACAACGGTGCTAATGCTATTAATAATCCAGTTAATCCAACTAACATCATTACAGGATTAGGCATTCCAGAGGCTTCTACTCCAAAATATTCAATGTAACCCATAGCCATTGGCGATAATTCAACTCCTGTCTCACCAAGCATTTCAAATGCTTTAGCAAAACCGCTATATGAATTCATTACCGTTGATCCAACAACCCAGTTACCCATGAATACTCCTAATGCAAATAAAGAGCATATAATTTTTCCAACCATATTTATTCCTTTATCGGCTGCAACAGATGAAAATCTTGCAGCAATCCATATTGAAACCATCATCGATATAAAGAATACTGCATTTGCAATTCTTGCAGTATGCAAAGTTGACCAAATCTCTCCTTCCATATTTTTCTCCAAAATTTATACCCCTTTATTGAGATATGTAAAAATAATACACTAATATTGAGAATCATTCTTATTAAGTTGTATAAATGTAACAATGATGTTTATCTAGTATAAAAAAGGGTTATTTGTAATGTTAAAAATAAAATTTTCTTTAGTTTGTTTGTTTCTATTTTCTTTATTAGGCTGCGTTAATAATTCTGATACTTCGTTATCAATTAAAGCTGGCGCTCCACTACTAAAAGGCTTGGGTAACCACTCACATAAGATCTCCTCAAATGTTTATGGAGTGCAGCGATATTTTGATCAGGGATTGATTATGGCATTTGCATTTAATCATGCTGAATCAATTAGAAGTTTTAAAGCTGCTCAAAAACTAGATCCTGGCTGCGCTATGTGCTTTTGGGGTGAAGCCTTAGCATTAGGCCCTAATATTAATGTGAATAGTGACGGTAAGGTTATCATGGCCCCTCAAAATAGAATTGCAGCTTTTAAGGCTATCAATACAGCTATTACCTTATCTAAATCTGTTTCTAAAAAAGAGCAGGATTATATATCTGCACTAGCTACTAGATATAATGGAGATCCTGATACAGGTAGAGAGTCATTAGATATAGCTTATGCAAATGCTATGGAAAACTTATCTAAAAATTATCCTGAAGATAATGATGCAGCTTCTTTATTTGCTGAGGCCTTAATGAATACTATGCCTTGGAATTATTGGGCGGAGGATGGAAATCCAAAACCAGATACGGTTAAAGTCATTGATAGTCTAGAGTCAGTTTTAGAAAATAATCCTAATCATCCACTAGCAATACATTTATATATTCATGCTGTTGAGGCATCTTCAGATCCTGCAAGAGCTGAAGGTCCAGCTGATAGGTTGGCAAAACTCGTCCCTGGAGCAGGCCATCTTGTTCACATGCCAGCTCATATCTACTGGCGCTTAGGAAGATATCATGATGCATCGCTTGCAAATATAGAGGCTGCAAAGGTTGATGAAGATTATATTGCACAATGTAATGCCCAAGGTTTTTATCCTGCATTATATTATCCTCATAATGTTCATTTTCTATGGGCTGCTTCAACCATGGAAGGTCGTAGCAAGCTTTCAATAGATTCAGCACTCAAGGTTTCAAAATATGTTCGTGTTGAACAGATTAAACAAATTCCTTTTTTAGAGTTCTTTCATACAATTCCCTTACTTTCATATGTTAGATTTGCTAAGTGGGATGAAATTCTTTCATATAAAAAACCAATAGAAGAATTTAAATTTTCGTTAGGCTTATATCACTACGCTAGAAGTATTGCATTTGCATCAAGAGGCGATATTGATAAAGCCATAGATGAACAATTAAAAATACTACCACTCAAAGATACTCCAGAGATTAAAGTTATTATAAAAGCTGGACAACCTTCAGATAAATTGCTCGAAATTGCAAATCATCTTGCAAAGGGCCAAATTGAATTAGTTAGTATGAATTTAGATGCTTCAATTATGCATTTTAGAATGGCAGTTGAAGCTCAAGATGCCTTGCCCTATAGAGAGCCTGAATTCTGGTATTATCCAACTAGGCAGTCTTTGGGCCATGCGTTGATGGTTAATAAAGATTATAACGATGCAGTAACTGTATTTAATCAAGATTTAAAAGATTATCCCAGAAATGGTTGGTCATACTATGGTCTTTATAAAGCCCATAAAGCTCTTGGAAATAATGAATTATCTGATGAAGCCTTGATCAAACATCAAGAGATCTGGCAGATGTCAGATGTAAAGCTAAAATCATCTATAATCTATTAAATTATGCATAAACTTATTTTATTCAGTATATCTATTTTTTCAGCATCTTTATTTTCATCAGACTTATCATCTCAGAGAGGTATGACTAATATTTTAGGTCATCAAACTTGGTCTAGATGTTCTGAGTTTATATCTCACCCTAAATCAGAGAGTTATGAGTTATCCTATTTAAGAACTCAATCCATGCCTCTTTCACCATTTGCAGGTGAATATAAACCTAAATTTTTACCAGCATCATCAATGCCAGATACAGTCCAAATTTTTACCATGGATGTTCTCAATGAAAACGTGAATGATGGAAATCAAGGCACACAAATGGATGCATTGGGACATTTTGGCCATTTAGATACTCCTTGGGATGGAGAGAGCGAACTGGACATGGCAAATGCAACATTTTTTGGTGGCTTTAAAGGAGAAGAAGTTAAGCCAACAAGTGATTCACCACTTTTGAAACTTGGTATGGAAACAGTTCCACCAATAATTACCTCTGCTGTTCTTATTGACGTAAAAAAACATGCTTTTGAGGGACGATCTATGTCTGCAGGAGAATATGTCACCATTCAAGATATTGAGAAGTCAATTAAAGCATCCTCATTAAATACAAGAGGCATTATTGAAGGTGATGTTGTTCTTATCTATACAGGCTGGAGTGACAATTACCAAGACCCAGATGAGTCAAAGATATATTATTCTATGGCTCCAGGTATTTCATATAGTCTAGCTCAATACTTAGCATCAAAAAAAGTTGTCGCTGTTGGATTAGATACTCCCTTTGTTGACGCCCTTGCTGACCCAAATAATCCTATGCCTATCCCTGAAGGAACCCCTCAGAACATGGCATTTCCTGTTCATCATTACTTTTTAACACAGGCTGGTATTCATACTCTTGAAAATTTTAATCTTAAAAAAATAGCAGATGATTCAGTTGAAACATCATGTGTGATGATATTACCTTTGATGGTCAAGGGAAGCTCTGCTTCATCAATTAGACCAGTTGCTATAGGAGTGCCAAAATCGTAATCATTTTTTCTGAATAAATTAAAGTGGTTCAAAAAAATAACATATATAAGAGTTTCCTTCTTTATCTCTTCTTCCCAAGGCATCCTTAAAGACAGTTTTAACTTTCATATCAAATTGTATTTTTGAGGGCTCAGACTTTATATTAATTAAATTTCCTTTTACTGTTCCCCCTCCATCCAAATCAACAATTGCTGAAATATATGGAACTTCTATACCTGGAAACGATCGATGAACTATTGAATATGAATACAAGGTCCCAGTATTAGATAATTTTATTTCTTTGAATTGATTTATTGCAAAGCAATTTGCACATACTGTCCTTTTGTCTAAAAAAATTGATCCACATTTATTGCACTGTAATGCTGATAAATAAAAGTTATCTTTTGCATCTTTCTTAATACAGGATGAAGCAGTATAAATATCTGTATTCTGATTGGACATATTTGTTTTTATGTTTAAAAATTAAATATTAGTTAATTTTATATTAACTAATAGGAATAGGGGCATCAAATGAAAGCTTATGTTTTAGGTATGTTATACATCGACAATTGGGAATGGTATGAGAAATATTACCCTGCTACAGCTAAATTAATAAATGATCATGGTGGTAAATATCTAGCATCAGGTGTTAAACCTGATATGCGAGAGGGTAATGAACAACCCTCTGCTTATGTTCTTTTGGAATTTCCTGACTTATCATCTGCACAACAATGGTATGACGATCCAAAATATAAACCTTTAATAGATCTAAGGAATTCAGGTGGAAGATCTGAGATATT
>CENP01239146.1_pt1 | contig 13018 bp, 6 predicted proteins | sample 361281 | NCBI WGS metagenome assembly CENP01 (sample SAMEA2591122, study PRJEB7988) | marine metagenome | biome: marine biome (ENVO:00000447); feature: deep chlorophyll maximum layer (ENVO:xxxxxxxx); material: saline water (ENVO:00002010), including plankton (ENVO:xxxxxxxx) | depth 70 m
CATAAAAAAGGAGCTAATTGCCCCTTATTGTAAATCGACTGTCAATCAATAATATTTTACTCTTTAAATAAGTACTAGGTCGAAGCTCGTATCCTTTCGCTCCTTTAGTTATTACTTTTATTAGTGATATATATAATAAATCTGAAGGAAGCAAGAGGCTTCAAAATACACTCAAATTTGATTTATTAGTCACTTGTTTTTAATTTATTTCAGTGATTAGTTTTAAATTTGATATAAGATTAATTACAACAAGCTTCTTGTTAAGCAAGATGGAAATCAAATCAGAACTGGCTTTTTCAAATTATTTATTTGATAACCTTGTTGAGGCATCAAAGAAATCTGATGAAAATCATGGCTTTTTGTGGCGTTTATATATAGAAGCTAATCCGCAAATGTTCTATGAAGAAAATCATAATCACTTAAATCATTTGCAAAAACTTTATGAAAAATTCAATAGTAAAGAATTAATAAATCAATCTATTAAAGATTATTTTCTTTCTATGTCTAGTTCTTCTGATCAAATCGGCAATGAAGAGAGCGAAAATCAAGTAAAAACTTTTTATCTAAATAAAGATGGCAAAACAACTTTAAAACCAGATAAAAACCCTTGGGAGATAGAAGAGGAAAAAAATCGAAAAGAATTTAATGCAAAATTCCCTAATTTTGAACTTTTTTATAAAGAGTTAGATATCAACTTTCTTTTTGGTGTAATTGAAAAATGCTGGAATAAAGCTCTTAAATGTGAATCTGATGAGCAACTTCAAAATTACAAAGATTTAGTAGAGCACAAAAAGGAAGTTAAAAAAATGCTTGATGAACTTAAAGCAATTTCAAAGCCTGATAATGATGAAGTTTATTTTGATGAATCATCTCAGGATGAAGCTTATGAAGATGAACCCTACTATTTAGATGAGATTATGGATTCTCATAATCATTTGAAAGATGGGAGAAATAGTGAAGAATATGATCTGGAATCAGATGAGTATTGGAATCAAGAGGGTGCTTTTGAAGAGGCCTCTGATAAAGAAGATAATTTTTATTGATATTTTCAAATAAGTTTTTAATTTCAAATGAGGTATCATTTTTAAAAATAGAAATCTATTTAAAAATATTCCAATGAAATTTGATAAACAAAAACTAGTTAATTCAGGCATAAGAAGATTTATTAAAGCAAAAGATTTGTCAGTTTCATTATTTAGCTCTGTAGCAGCATCCTTAACTACAAGAAATGATTTGCCTTTTAATTGGGAAGATATTGACAGAATCGTAAATGCAACTAAATCACATTCAATAAGTGGGTTTGAATACGTAAATAAACTTCCTGGAGAGTTGGAACGTTTTGGAAGTGCTGCTGTTGAGGCCTACGTAAAAGGGGGAGATAAACTTGGCAAACAATGGTCTCACATTAAAAGCCAAAAAAATTCTCCTGAATTGGCAGATGATGCATCGAATGCAATTTTGGAGGATGGGACAGTTAATGTAACTCGAGGGGCAAGTGATATGTCAATGGTGGAGAGGGTAGAGGCGAGTATTGATAATCATTTAGATGGATTTAAAACAATTTATACTTCTCCTGAGTTTTGGGAAAGGACATTAGGTAATGCTTTTGAAACTGGTGTATATGCAATGGCCATAGCAGCAGTAGATCAATTATTAATGCAGAGAGAAGAACTGATAAATGGAAATAATGAAAAAAGAAAAATCATTATCAAAGAAATTCTTCAAAATAGTGGGCTTGTAGGAGCAGGATCTTTACCTGTTTCAGTTTTTCTTGGTATATGTCTAACTCTTGTACCAGGATTAGCAACAGTGCTTGGACCAATTGGTTTATTAGCAGGAGCAAAAATAGGTTGGCGTCTATCTTTGTCAGCCATTCAAAATCCATCAAAGCAAGAGAAATTAGCAATTTCCAGAGTTCAAGATTTTCTAAAAGATAAAATTTATAAATTTAAAAAAACTGAAGCTGGAAATTTTTACTATGAAACTTAATCACACAATTCAGAATTACATATTGGATAATATGTACTCCAAATAATTAAAACTTTTTATGCTATTTCAAAGCTTTTCATATAAAATTTAAAAAAATTCGAAGATGGATTTAGATTTTTTAAAAAAATTTATAAAGCAAACTAATACTGGCAGCTTAAAAACCAAGGAATATCCTAATGAATTTTTAGATTTACGAATGAGAGTTTCTTTTGGAGAAGGGACATTAGCAAAAATCCCATGGATAGCTTTGAGAAAAACAGTAAGTGATGGATATAATCCTGTTTATTTATTTTATAAGGAGGAAGGAATCTTAATTCTCTCCTACGGAATAATGGAGAAAAGAAAACCAATAAACAGTTGGGATGAAAATATTCACGAGACGAAGACCAAAATATCAGATTACATTGATAACCCATGGAGATATGGAGACTCCTATATTCACAAGCATTATGAGCCGAGGTTAGAAGGTGATGAGGTTTTCTTTTACCGAGATAATGAAAAGCTTTCGGAGGAAACCCTTTATGAGGAACTAGTAGAAATAGTTGACTACTTCAAAACTTGCTATGAGCTGGAACCAAAGCAAAATCAAGATACAAGGCCATCATGGTTTGTAGGTGCTGTAATTGATAATAAAGATTTAACTAATGAATTTATAGAGGGAGGATATTGGGAACATGGTTTTGATGGAAAATACCATGACTATGTTCATTCGATGAAGGAAGGGGACCAAATTGCTATAAAAGCAGCTTATACAAGAAAGAAAGGATTGCCATTTAAAACTTATTCAAATATAACCTCAGTTATGTCTATTAAAGCAACAGGTGTAATAGAGGAAAATCTTGGAGATGGAAAAAAGATATTAGTAAATTGGAATAAGGTTGAACCAATACGTGAATGGTATTTTTACACATATCGTCCAACTGTATGGAAAGTACTTCCTGGCGAATGGATGAATGACGAATTAATTGATTTTACATTTAATAATAAAGACCAAGACATTGACCGTTTTATAAATGACCCATTTTGGAAAGATAGATATACCTCCGATGTCATTGAGTCTTATAGGATTGAAAATATTATTCAAGATGGTGCATTTTTAGATTTAGATAAGCTTTCATTAATAATGCGTAGATTAAAGGAAAAGAAAAATCTCATACTTCAGGGACCACCTGGAACGGGAAAAACCTGGTTAGCAAAACGTCTAGGAATGGCCCTTATAGAAGAAGAGATAAAAGACCATCAAATAAGTTCCGTCCAGTTTCACCCAAATCTGTCTTACGAAGATTTTGTAAGGGGCTGGAGACCCGGAAGTGATGAAAAACTAAGTTTACAAGAAGGAATTTTCATGGAGATGGTTGATCGTGCTATAGAAAATTCTGATGAGAAATATGTATTAGTAATTGAAGAAATTAACAGAGGAAACCCAGCTCAAATATTTGGGGAATTACTCACACTTATTGAATCAAGTAAAAGAAATTCAAGAGAAGCAATCAAGTTATGTTATCCAAATTCAGAAGGGCTTCATATTCCAGTTTATGTTCCCTCTAATTTATACATAATAGGCACTATGAATGTTGCTGATCGTTCTTTAGCATTAGTGGATATGGCTTTCAGAAGAAGATTTGCATTTATAAATCTAGAACCAAATTTAAATAAAACTTGGAAAGATTTTGTAGTCAATAAGTTGGGTATGGATACTTCTATCGCAAACTATATTCAGTCAGAAATAGGGAATCTAAATAATCAAATTTCCTCTGATAGTAGATTAGGTAAAGATTTTCAAATAGGTCATAGTTTTTTCACACCAAATGAAAGTTTAAAAAATAAAGATTCAAAAAAATGGTTTTTTGAAATGGTAGAAAGTGAAATTGCTCCACTACTCCAAGAATATTGGTTTGATTCTCTTGAAGAAGCTGATAAAGCTGTAGAAAATCTATTAACAAATTTATGAGTATCCCGATAAGGAATATATGGTGGCTAATGTTGTATGCATCAGATTTGGGAGATGCACATAATAAATCTCTTAAAGGTAAAGAAGATTTACCAGAAGAAATTCCAGACTTAATTGCCAAAATCTTGGTAAAAACAGTCGAAAAAAGGCTGAAAAGACAATTAACCTATACTTTCGAAACTAAAAATGAAGTATTAAGTAGAGTCAGAGGGAGAATAAATCATTTAACAACATATAGAAAACAACTTTTAGCGAAAGGAAAAGTCTCTTGCACATTTAATGAATTATCAATAAATAATATTCGCAACAGATATGTTAGAGCTGCTCTGGATGGAATTTCTAGGATTATAAAAGAACCATCTCTAAGTAATAATTGTCGTTCATTAGCAAATAATCTTTTTGCAAGTGGCGTTACTGGACCAGTACCCACTTCAAGAGAAATTGAAAATCAGAAATTTGGTAGAAATGATCAATCTGATAAAGAAATGATAGCTGCTGCGAAATTAGCTATGAACCTCTCCTTGCCATTTGATATTGAAGGTAAAAACGAAATTTTAGATCCAGAGAAATGTGAACATTGGATGAGAAGACTTTATGAAAAGGCAATTGGTAATTTTTATCGTTTTCACTTGAATCCAAATAATTGGAAAGTTATGACAGGTAAACCTATGAATTGGAAAATTAACAATGCCACTGATGGAATAAAAAATATATTACCTTCAATGAAAACAGATATTATTCTGGATAATAAAAACAAATCTCATAGGATTATTATTGATACAAAATTCACTAATATATTTCATAAAAATAGTAGTTGGTATCGTGAAAAGTCTCTTAAATCAGGTTATATTTATCAACTTTATGCCTATTTAAGATCTCAAGAGGGTATAGGTAAAGAACTTTTTGACAATTCATCAGGTATGCTTCTTCATCCAGCAATTGGAGAAGATATTAATGAATCTGTCACTATCCAAGGGCATGAAATGCGATTCTCAACAGTTGATTTAACTCAAAATCACAATGAGATAAAGCAAAGATTATTAGAATTAATCTCTTAAGATGTTTTTGAATCGTCATATTTTTATTTATTCTTGATTTATAAAATTAGTCGAAATGATATGGCCTGAAGTCATTAACCTTAAATCTTATTTGTGGTTCGCCAATTGATATGTAATTTTTTGCTAATTCAGGATCAAATTTTAATAAAGTATTTTTTGTAATTTGTTTCTTTTTTTTTCTTTTCCAAGAACATATATCTTTTATTCCTTGATTTTCTCCGACTAAAACTTTTAACTTATTTTCAAGTAACTTTTTCTTTAATTCAAATGGTTGAAGTTCAACATGCGCATCAAGCCATTTTGAGTGCAATTTTATTAAATCTTTATTTCTATTTATTGAATTGTATGAATCTTCTTTAATAAATTTTTGCCCTTCAATTAGTTCTTCTAATTTTTTAACTTCTTCACTTTTTTTATTTTTTAAATCTTTTTTTATAGTGAAATTTGGGGTAATAACTTTGACTGATAGTTCTTCAAAAATATCTGGATGATCTTTTTCAAAATTTACTTTATCAAATTTTTCTTGTGGTTTTATTTTTTCATAAAAACAAATTCCCTCAATATCTCGGTAAAAACTTTTATCAAAAGATCGAAGTTTTAACTTTGCTAAATCTTTTTCATTTTTTATTTTTATAATTGATTGTTTTGTCTCTAGTAATTCATGATGGATATCTTTTACTTCATATGATGGTTTTAATTCTTCTCCATTATCTTCAATTAATGCGAATTGATTTATTAATAAATTATCCTTTATTTGGCCTTCTAAATCTTCATTGATTATTTTTGTTAACTCTACATAAGGCTGTATTCCATCTTCTCCATAATTGAACCATTCTCCATGGATTCTGTACTTTGCCAATCTTTGATGTACAAGAGATTCTAACGTTGAAACTTGAGCATGGGTTTCAACTTCTGCTTCAATAATTATTTCTCTTGGATTACCGGTTTGATGTTCTTTCCTTCTTTCAAAAGATGATCTTCCATCATCATTACCTTTTACAAGTCCAATCTTTACATAGGGGCCACAGGGATAACCAAATAAATCCCTTTCTGTCATGAAATAAATAAAGCCAATATTTTCATTTATGTGATTTTTATTTATTTCCAAAATTAAGGTTGTCTTTTTTTTTAATGTTTTTCTGGGACGATACCCATCCATACGATTAATTCGATATCTTCTTTTTTTATTGGAGGAAGTGGTGTTTGGGTCTTAAATGGTTCAAGTCCTGAAGCAAGTACTTTTTTGATTATGTAACTTGATTTTGACTCATTATTATCAGAATTAAACCATTCTTTTAGTTTTTTGATATCTCTAAAATCCCATGGTGATTCAATAATTTCTAATGCTAGATCGATATCATTTTGATCAATATTACTAGGAATATTATTTCTAATATAGTCTGCAACTTTTATATTTATAGTTCTAATTTCAGGTTGGAGATTTATTGGATCTGTTTCAAACATCCATTGATCATAGATATTATCTTGGGCTACTAACCACATTTCATAAGCTGCATTCTCCATCTTTTGATCAATTACGAGAGATTCTTTTTCTTCGCATTCAATTAATCTTAGACATCTTCCTATTTCAATATCTATTAGTGGTTTTAAAGAAGATGGATCATCTTGATTTTGGCTCATTAACAATTTCCAATTTTTATCCGTATTGATAAATCTTAAGTAAATGCGTTCGCCAACTTTTGCGCAATAAAAGATTCCTTGATCTTTGCCTTTACAAATTCCAGATCCTGATTTCCATGGCAAATTAATTATATTTTCTTGCCTTGTTTTAAGTTCCTTCCTAAGAGTCTGTCTATATTCTTCTCCACTTTGTACTCCTGCAGTTGTCCCACCTCTCTCATACAAAGATGGATCTTCATTTATTAGTTTTTGAATTTCTTCGCGCGTTTCTGTAAATTCTCTATTTGTGCTTTCTACATTTGAAACTGGAGAAACTATACCAACAGAAGCAGCAGCCATAGCAATTTTATCTGCAATTCTTTCTTCTAGGCCTAATAGATCATCTAGTCTTTGCGCAGGGAATATAGTTCTTAAAAATACCCTTTTATGCTGGCTTCCTATCCTATCTATTCTTCCATGCCTTTGAACAAGTCGCATTGGGTTCCATGGCATATCGTAATTAATAATATGCCTTGCTTGTTGAAGATTTACACCTTCCGCTAAGACATCAGTGCTAATTAAAATATCTATTTCATCAGGATCACCGAATTTGCCAGCTGTTTTAGGTGCAAATTTTGCAGCAGCTGTAGCCTTATCTAAATCTTCTTTACTTCTTATCCCTACTACATTAGCGATCCTCCCCCGATAACTATCTAATTCTGAGTTGCTATCTATAGCCTTTCTTAAAAAAGAATCTATCCATTTGACCGTGTCGGCATAAAAAGAAAAAATTAAAACTTTTCTATTATCAATCCTTTCTTCTCTTGAAGCAGATTCAGAATTTGCATCTTTAAGAATCTTTATCAGTTCATCAACCAATACTTTTAATTTTGGATCTTTTTCAGGTTTTATTTGGTTTAATGCATCTAAAATAATTTTCAATTTTTTTAAATCATCATTTACATCTTTTGTAAGAAGCTCAATATCGTATTCGATTACTGATTTTTTTTCATCTGAATTAAATAAAATTTCTTCAAATTCTTCATCATCTGTACCAGTTGTTTCTTTTAAAAAATCTGTAGTAATTACAAAACCCTGCTCAATAGCACTTAAAAACTTTTCATGAGTATCTATTAGTCTCGTTATGGATAATTTAAAAGCACCCGTTGAGGACTCAAATCTTTTGAGTAATCCGCTAAGAAGAAGTCCAGTAATTACATTAGCTCTACCTTCAAATTCGGTATTAGGTGTCTTTAAATAATTATCTGAATTATATCTTGCAAGGTTTAAGCAATCTGGATCTTCTGGATTAAGAAATGATTCTATTAAATCAAATAATCCTGGTAAAAGATCGTCAATTTCATATCTTACTGAGATGGCTTTTGGTTCTGGAAAAACGATTGTTTGAGTTATACCATTGATAGTTATTTGATCATTTGGATAATGTTTTTTGATAAATTGTCTTGTCCGTTTAACCGTTGTTGCATCAACAATAGGATAAAGGACATCTGGAGAAAGATTATTTGGATTAGTTCGCATTGCATCATTGAATCTACTCCTTATTGATAAAATCCCCTTTTCTGATAGAAAGGAATCTTGTTTTAAAAAAAATCTTGTTAGGTGATATAAATCCCATAGAGAATTATTAACTGGAGTAGCGGTAAGTAAAAGCAAATCTTTTCTCTTCCCATACAGTAAACTTCTTAGTGCATTCGATCTAGTTGGGGAGTCTGGATTTCTATAATTATGAGCCTCATCAATAATAATTAGTTGATATTCTTCTATATTTCTTAGTAACTTATTAGATTTAGCATTTGGTCTTTGAATCTCATCTCTAAGTTGTATATCTTGGGCAACCTCCTCAAAGGAGTGGGTTTCTATATACATTTCATTATCATTTTGAAATTTTTTCCATGTAGAATCTCTAAGTGAAGCAGGGCAAATTAATAAACATTTTTGACGCCGTTCTTTATAAACATTCAATATATCTCCAGCTATAAAAGTCTTCCCTAACCCGACTTCATCAGCAATTATTACACCTCCAGTTTCATTGATTAGACGTAATGCACGAGCAACCCCATGTTTTTGAAATGTGGTTAGTGGTAAATTATTATCTGTTTTAATATCTTCTTCAATTTCCTTGCCATAAAGCTCCCACAAAACACGAAGAAAAATTTCAAATGGAGTTTTAGGCTCAAAAATTTCTTCAAAGAAATCAGCGAGATCAAATGGTTTTGCTTCTTCCCAAAGTTTGTCAAACCATTTTTTAGATTTTTCTATGGTTGTTTTTTCATAACAGCCTAAATTGAGTTCTAGATTAGTAGATAATCCAGATGCTGTGAGATTTGAAGAACCAGCAATAAGTGCAGAATTTAAACTACTTGGTTGATCTTCTTTTGGTGTAAAAATATATGCTTTAGCATGAAGGAAGTTCTCTTCAAATCTTCTGACTTGCATATTTCCTGCTTTTAATGAATCAACAAGTTGTCTAAGTGAGGACCTTGAACTCTTTGAAAATGGAATATGGTTACGCTCTAAACGAAGTGAATCTTCTTGTGACTTTAATTTCTCTTTAAATTTTCTTTTAAAAAACTTTTTTTCACTTTCATTTAGTTTTTTCTGCCATCGCTCATTATCGGCAATTGGGTCAGAACCTAGCATGAGTTTAATTGATGGAATATTTTTGATCATCGAAGAGATTCTTGAAAATCCTTCTGGACTAAAATATGCTGTAGCTATTCTTACCTCATCAACTTTACTTTCAAATTCACTATTAGAAAAAGGTTTATTTGATAAATTTTCTAACACTTCTTTCAAAGCATTAGTCATTGAGTTTCCATCTAAGTTATCAATAAAATCAGGATTATTTTTCATCTTATATTTTTGACTTTGTAATAGAAAAATGATTTAGAACTTCTTTTAATCTGGAATTATAATCCCATCCTTTGTGAAAAGTTTCAAAAATATGTATGAGTTGATTTTCATTTAATCCATATAAAAGTGCTACAACAGCATCAAGCTCATAAATCTTATCGTTTTTTTCTAATAAGCTTAATTTTTTATGCGAGACATTAATTTTAGATCCCCATTCTTCAAATCTTTCATCTTGGCAAGCAAGTCTCCCAGAAAGTTCTACTACTCTTTTCCATAATGGATTATTACGTGATGGACGTGGCAAAGGAAGTGAATTGAAATAATTAAAAGTAAAGTTAATTTCTACAAACTTTCTTGCATACCAATCTAGTGGTATCGATGACAAACAACCTAATACAAATGCTTCATCATATGTATCACCCTTTATAAATTCTAGGAATTGGACTGAATGTTGTTGAAAAGCATTGGGTGGTGTTAGAGAAACAATTAATGTTCTTTTATTGGTTCTATTAGTTGTTAATCTAAATGAAATTCTTGGTTTTTCAGCATGGATTTTTTGATGATCATAATCATAATGTTCTCTTAAAGATCTATTTAATTCTTTTTCTTTTAAAAAAGGTAATAATATTTTTGGGTCGCCCCAGGCATAATAATCTTCTTGATCAGGATTCCAAATATCAAAACTTTTTCCTTTATAAATAGGCCAAAAATCCTGCGGTTTTGATGAGTTTTCTAAATCCATTAGGTGTTTATTTGCTGTGGCATGTAACTCGACTCTTGGTTTTATGGTTAAATCATTAAACTCTTTTGAAGTAATCCAAGGTGATTTTTTAAGTTGCCTGAAAACATCTAATGATTCAGGTTGGGGTAAAATAGGAAAGGCAAAATCTTCACTCCAACTTTCTATCTCATCAATTTTGATAGGTAAATATGCATCATTTACTCTATTCAAAAAATCTTCGAGTGAATAAAAAGGTCCTTTAAGGAAAATACCTCCTACCCCATTAATATTTCTTGATAGTGACATTAATGCAATCGTATATTGAGCATGAATATCAAAAACCCATTTATTAGAATTTTGTAAAAGTGTTATGTCAATATACTTTGAAAATTTAGAAATATATTTTCTAAATTCCTGAGATCCATTTGCAGATATTAATGATCTTGGCATTACAATTCCGAGATTACCAGTTTTTTTTGAAAGTAAATTAAGAAATCTCCAAGAAAATGCTTTATAAAGATCGGGATCTCCCTTCCCAATTCCAGGGTAATTTCCAGATAATATGATTTTCCTTATCTGATCTTGTTCAAGTTTTTCTTTTTTTAAAATTTTCAACAAATCTCCTCGAGACTTATAAAGTCTGATTTTTTCTTCTTCAAATTCTCTTTGAGACTTCGATCTCAAACCAGGAAAATATCTTGCCCAAAATTTTTGTTCCTCTACTTTTATTGCTTCCCATGGAGGATTTCCAAGGATGACATTAAAGCCCTCTGCATAACCTGTAAATACTTCCGGGAAAGAAACGGGAAAATGTATAGGTCTTATTTCTTTAAGTATGCTTTGTGCGTTATCAAGAGCTTTTGAATTTAAAATATCTTTCTTTTGATATTGCCAATTTTCAAAAATAAAGCCCTTTAAAGCCTTTTCTTCTGAGATCGGTTGAGCAGTAATTAAATCACATAAATATTTTGTTGGAAGTGTTTTTTCTTTTGCTATCTCTATAAGTCTTTTGGCATTTTCAATATCTTTTATTGATGAATCCGACATCTTTGCTAGTTCTTTAAGTGGTTCAGCTGCATCTCCAAGTAAAAGATCAGAATCAACTTCAAAAAGAGTACCATCACCCTCTTTGAATTTTTTACGAATCTCATCAAAAGAAGCTACTCCAACTAAAGAATTTCCTTGTATTAAATTATGATCCAGAAGAGATAAAGGTAGACCTGGAACAAATGTATGAATCCAAATAGATAATTGTGATAACTGCACAGTAATAGGATTAAGATCAACACCATAAATACAATGCCGCGCAATCATTCTTCTAAGTAATTGGCTATCCTCAATTTCTAAAGTTTCGGATATCTCTCCTAATGATTTTTGCGCAGCACTTTTTAAGTATTGAAGTTCTCTTTTAATTCCTGGAGTAGGATATTGTTCAAGCCATCTTGTAAATCTCTCTTCAATGCGATCTATAGCAGCTACTAGAAAATGTCCTGATCCCATCGCTATATCAGCAATACGAAAATCAAATAGTTGTTCAGTACGATCTGAGTCATCAAGTTTTGAAATCCTTTCTAGATGACTTTCTAGAGCTGGATCTAATGCTTCTTCTAAAAGATGATCTACCAAAAATTCAGGGGTAAAAAAACTGCCAGATGTTTTGCGGCTGCCAGATTTATCATGAAGATAAATTTCACCTTTTTTAATAACTATCTTCCCGTTATTTTTAACTGGTAAATAGGCCCCCTTTTTATCAACCATCAAATTATCTTCTGCCAAAGACAATTCAGACTCCAAAAGTCCTTCATATATTGTCCCAAATTCTCTGACACTTAAAGATCGAAAATCAATTGGTACGAAATTCGCTTCATGTGATTCTGTTAATAATAAATTTTTTAATATCTCCTCAAAAGGATCATTTGGAATTGATATTTTTGATAAAGCTGCTCCAGCTTTCGATATCTGAATATCATTAGAAAACATCTTCCCGCCGTATGCGGGGATGCCCCATTCTATATTCCCTTCAGAAATGGCTTCCCATAGTTTAGATGTGTCCTCCCAGTGATTATTGCCACAACTAATTGGTATCTTTTCAGAGGAGGAAATAGCTAGATCTTTTGCTTTTTGCTTTAGAGATTTTTTGCGATATTTCTCATTATTCTTGTACGGTAGAAAGTCTCTATCTTCAGCATAAGAAATAAAAAGAAGCCTAAAAAGAACTGTAACTGCCATTTCATAAGAAAGCATTGTTTCTGTCTTTGTAGTGTTTTCAATTTCCCTATGATTTGAAATAGCCATAGCTAAAAGAGGTATAACCTTTTCATAAATGCGTTCTCTTAGCTTTTCTGCGATATCAATGAAGAATCTTTTAGAATTATCAAGAATATCAAAAATAGTTCCTCCTTTTTTTAGAGCATCAAAGGAGAAAAGTAGCCATAATAATCCTTTGTTTGTTGTGGATAAAAGATATGGCTGACATTCTATGTAGGTTTCTGACCTACTTCTTCTAGCTACCCCGATATTCTTAGTACTGTATAAACGAATCCCATTTCTGTATAAGATTAATATCCATGGAATATTTAAATTTAGGGCTTTATTAAATGCATAAGATATTGGAGAAATATTATTAAATCTATTATTTGCAACTCGAGGGAACTCTCCTTCATCTAGGGAAATTGTAACTGCTATATTCTCTTCTTCTTTAAATAGCAATTCTGATAGATTATCTAATTTTTTAGATGTAAAACCTAATTCATACAGAATATTTGATTCAGGATTTTCAATTATCGTATTTGATTTTTCAAAAGC
>CENP01057838.1_pt1 | contig 13001 bp, 15 predicted proteins | sample 361281 | NCBI WGS metagenome assembly CENP01 (sample SAMEA2591122, study PRJEB7988) | marine metagenome | biome: marine biome (ENVO:00000447); feature: deep chlorophyll maximum layer (ENVO:xxxxxxxx); material: saline water (ENVO:00002010), including plankton (ENVO:xxxxxxxx) | depth 70 m
TTTATATTTTTATCTTATATATAAAATGATTGAAAAATTGAATGAGTTAAAAAACTATGAAAATTTTGACATAGTGATACCAGTAGGACCGAATGATAAATCAGTTATTGAACAGCAAATAAAATACACAAAAAAAAATATTATTGGTTACAGAAATATTTATTTAATTTGCTATGATCCAGCAATAAAAATTAATGGGTGTATTACTATTAATGAAAATATTTTTCCTTTTAATATAGATACTGTCGCCGAACATCACGGAAAATTAGAGAGAAATGGATGGTATTTACAGCAATTATTGAAATTATATGCTGGTAAAATCATTCCAAATATTTTAGATAAGTATTTAGTAATTGATGCTGACACATTTTTCTTGAAACCAACTACTTTTGTAGAAAATAATAAATGCCTATATAATTATGGCACAGAATATCATAAACCATACTTTGATCATATGGAAAAATTAGATAAAGATTTGACTAAAATTGATAAAAGTAAATCAGGTATTTGTCATCACATGATATTTGATAAAAAATACATAGATGAACTTATTTCTAAAATTGAAAAAAATCATAATGAATTATTTTACAACATATTTTTAAAAACAGTGACAAATAAAAACGAATCTGGTGCTGGTGCTTCAGAATATGAGATTTATTTTAACTATATGTTAAAGTATAATCCTGATAAAATACAAATTAGAAAATTAAGTTGGAAAAACACGAAAAAACTAAAATCTAATAGCAATTATGATTATATATCATGTCATTGGTATATGCGATGAAATATTTGTTTTAATGAAAACTTATACATATATTTTTAGTATATATAAGTTTTTAATTATTAAAAACTCGTTCAAAGAAAATTAAACATTTAAAATCTATATATGATGTTTATTTCCACTCATCTTCCGATAACTCCTGAGAACTGCGAAGTATAATGTTATAATTGTTTTTGCGAGACTTCTCCCATTCAGCCTTTACAAACTTGCCGCCATCTGGAAACATACACCGAACATTAGTATGCCATGTATTAATTTGAGATTGAGGCAACTTTTTTTTCACATGACGTTCATACTGCTCTGGGTTATCATAATACAAGATATTTGGTTCATAATTGATAGGGTCATTTTTACGACGCAAAAATCCTTTCTTATCATAAATTCCTGTACAATTTAATACGCGATAAAGACGTAGTTCTTCATAACTACCTTGCTTAATATCATAATATGGTGCACCTGTTACTGCATTTATACAATATCCACCAATCCTGGTTGGATAGAAACGTCGTTGGCGTAGAACCTTTTGTTTTTCGATGTCTTGATCATAATATTCGTTCTCGTTTTCGTTCTCGTTCTCGTTATGAGTATTAGTGCTTGGCATGTGTCCTCTTACACGTGTATACACATTATGGTATTCTAACTTTAAGTATGTTAGTTAATATTGTTTATCTGGGATAAGATATTATTTTCAGATATCTCCAAAAACACGCCAAAGCTAATATCAATAGGAACAACTGTAGTTTCTAACATTTCAATAATCTTATCATGTTTTTCTAATTGAGATATCTGTTCATTTAATAAGGTAATTTCATAATCTTTTTTCTTCAACTGACCTTGTAATTTTAATATTAATTCATTTTGATGCTTTAATAAATGAGCTACCTGATTTATATCTAGTACTGCATTTCTGTGATCCTGTGTTTGAATAACTATATGCATTTTATCACTTTGTTTATTTTCTTGTTCTCTATGTACTCTTAATTCTTCTATTTGTTTTAATACATCAGACTTCATTTCTGGTAGTCCAAAATGATAATGTTCTAACAATTCATCTATATCTTCCATAAAAAACTGTTTAATATCAATTTCTTTTACAAAATCATCTACTATTTTATCTGATTCTTTTACAAACTTATCAATTGGATTTTCAAGCATCTTACGTTTATCAAAAGTGTTATGAATATGTGAAAAAACTAAAATTGTTTTCATAGGATCCAATTGAACAAATGGTATTGTATAATCTTTTAAAAAATACTTTTCTTCTGCAATACAAGCATTATCATCATAGCGAGTTTGCTGTAATAGTTCTTTTTTAAATGCAAATGTTCCTGCAGTTGCATGATTTTTTTTATAAGGACCAAACTTATACATTTTTCTAATTTCTTTAAAATATATGTATATCTCACTACTACCAGCACATAATGCTTCCGGATTTCTCATCAACTCTCCAACTGCATGAGATATTCTCTCTTTGGGATAATAGTCATCATCATCCATATAAACAATTATATCTCCTTTTGTTTTTTCATGCATAAGATTACGTTTCCTTCCTAAGGACATCTTAGTTTTATAATAAAAATATTTAACATTTGAAATGTTATCAACCAAGTCTTGTATTGAATCAGTTCCATCATCTATAATTATCCACTCTATTCGTTCTTGTGGATACGTTTGATGTAAAAAACATTTTATCATAGTTTTAATAAATGGTCTTCTATTATAAGTAGGCGTACAAACACTAACTAAAGGTAAGGATTCGTGTATACTTTTTTTATTACTCATAGTTGTTAATGTTACTGTTGAGAGATTTTTAAATCTATATACGAAGTTATAATTAAAAGAAGCATGCCTTTATTGCTAATATTATCCAAGTTACAAGCATAGTTGTTGCTGTTAGAGATTCAAGATGCTGGAAAGCAGAACCTATGGTTAATGCTGCAAATAAGAAACTAATCCATTTCATATTACATCTTGCAATTTTAGCAACCATTTTATAATCAATAAATAATGGCGCTAAAAATAAATTATATGACGCACTTATTATTTGAATTGCAGAGTTTCCAACTAACATAAATGCCAAGTATGGTATAATTAAACCTATTAATGAATAAGCCCACCACATTTCTCCTGCAACTACCCAAGAACTAACTGTTGATAGTAAACTACATAGTAAAATTACTAATGGCATAACGAATGCAAAAATTGTTGCAATAAAAAATAATGCTATATCTGGTACAAGATTTTTAAAATATGCATCTGGTCCTCCCCTAAATAAATTTTTCATAAAATATCTATAATACATAAATGATGATACTTCTGCTCTGGCAAACCAATTTTTAAATCCATCCCAACTAAATCCTGTTGTGTTATCACCATTGTATAAATCATATGGCCAAGACTCTGCCATGCTTTTTCCATAGCCTAGCACGTTCATAAAGTCTGTATCTGGTTTTGACATACCACTATTTCCACTACACATAGATGGTTTGCATGTATAATCATTACTACCTCCTCTTTGTCCAGAATGTTTTCTTCGCCCACCCCCACCTTGTATTGGTATACCTGGTACCTTTATTTCACGATAATCTCTATTTGATGATTGAATTAAATAATCTGATATTTTTGTTGGAAAAATTAGATCTAAAGCATCGTTGTGTGCCATGAAAATCCAGTTACAACCAATAAGTGTAAAGATAATAACACCAACAAGATTTTGGAGCATTGAAGCAAAGAATGATCCCCAATTGTTTGTTTTGCCATCATCATTATCATTCTGATTTTTTGCATCTATAGCACTAGTCGTTGACATTATATATACATATTGTAGATATAAAATCATATATTTCAGTGTTTAATTAATATTATCTAGAAAATTGTAAAGATGCCATTCCATTAGAAAATATGACTACATTCCATCTTTCTTCCATTACTACTAGATCGTATGTATATTTATATATACCAAATGCTGGTTTACTAACACCAATAACTTCACTTTCACCAGTTGTTGGATTTACCCCACATATTGCATTAAATTGTGCGCCACTATCTAATACAGGAAGATTTGTTACAACTTCAAATTGTACATTAGTGAACTTACTCATATTAATAGCCCCGCTCGGCTGAAAGTCAAATGGATCAGAATGTAGCGCAAAATTATAACAATAAAGTCCTTCTGGTGCATTTCCAGAAGTTCTAACATATTTTTCAACATAATCAAATACTCCAGCTGGAAACTCGTTTTCTCTGTATTTGCCGTCAAGTAAAAGTGCCCAACTATTCATAATTAATTTTTGATTTTCTGGAGTGTAAAATCCACTTGTTGTCTGTGATGAAGGAGGTAGTTTATTAGAGCTCACCAAGGATGATGAAGCAGGGATCCAAGGAGTAACAATCTTTTGATCCTCCGCAGACACTGGAGCCTGTGGTGCATAACCATAAGGCCAATTTGTGTAATTAGACCATTGATTTCTTTCATTAACATCTGAACGCTGAAAAAACCACATATAATTTGATACCATACCAATACTATTCACATCAACTTTTCTACTTCCAACAACATCATGAAATCTTGTAGTATAAGCTTGTTTCACAATATATCTTTGTTCATTTCCAGAAAAAATACGCACTTCATCGTCGGTAAGAAATCCATATGTTGATAATAAATGTACATCTGCATTCCAAGTAGTTTGACGATTAACATAAACAGCATCATCGTTAATATTGACAGCAGGAGGACTTTGTAAAAATCTGTATAATCCATATTGAGATTCATTAAAGTTTGGTTGAATACGATCTCTCAGATTGTCTGCGATTGTTTCTTTTCCAGTATAAACTCTTTTAATTGTAAATAATTCTTGAATAGGACGTAATGTTACTTCTATTTTAAGTTCTGCATATTGCAAAGAAACTAATGGTATAGCCATTTTTGCAGCTAATGTAAACCAAATATTTAATGGAATATAAATCTGTTTAGCTCTAATAGTTGGTTCACTACCTACTTGGTTATATATATATTCATTATCAGGAACGGTAAGATTGCTACCAGCATAGAAAGCATCACCATATAATGATTCTTTGTTTTCATAATGCACTTCCCATGGTGATTGTACCGTTGTCATGTTCTTGTATAGTTGTAACTTTTCTGCAGAAAAATCTCTATTTACTAGATTTAAAAGATATTGTCCTGTAAAGTCTTGTATTACCTGTCCACCAATAGTAAATCTTACTCTTTCTATCATTTGCGTTCCTAGATTTTTTATCCACTCAAATCTATAAGGTTGCCAAGTTTTATTATGATCAAGCGCTGGTTCGTTCGGTGGAGGAAGCGGAATAGTTGGAGGATAAACAGGACTCCATATATTTGGCATGTTTACTACTAAATATGTATCCATTAATAAGTCACCATATCTTGGTACTGTAAAATCAAATACAGAAGATTCAGTTAACTTCAATGTTCTTTGACCAGAGAAATCAATTCGAAACTTTTGCAGACCAAAATTAGTATATTTTGCATAAGTTGCTTTGAAAAATGTTTTGCTAGGATTACCATTAAGTATTACATTTTGATTGCCATATGCTACTAGATTTAAAAGACCGCCGGGCATTATTATAGTATCATTGGATAATATTTAACTTTATTCGGTCGATAAAATAATAACATTGTATAGTAGATATGGATTCTGAAGATTTGAAAAGTCTGCCCAGAAATATTCAGAAAAAATTGCGTGATTCAAAAGTAGGTAAAATTGTTGTCTTAGGATTATGTGGACTGCTTATTGCCATGGTGTTTTTCTGGATCTATAATAAATCTACTTTAAACACAAGAAATTGTGACAATATGAAAAAACTTTATCCAGAAGTTGCTCAAATTAGAACTATAAATACTGCTCGACCAGAGTTCAAACACAATCTACGAGACTACTATATTAAGACCGCTTATAATGCATGCTCTCCTGGTCAATTTAAAAATGACTTTGTAAATATTTGTGCACTTAAATCTGTAATTGGTCAAGGTGCTAGATGTTTAGATTTTGAAGTATATTCAGTAAATAATGAGCCTGTTGTTTCTACTTCAGCAGTAGATGATTTTACTGTTAAAGAAACATACAATAGTGTAAAGTGGAGCGATGTTTGTACCACAATTCGTGATTATGCATTCTCAGGTGCGACATGTCCTAATCCTGGAGATCCTTTAATTATTCACTTGCGATTAATGAGTAAAAATAAACCCATGTACTCTAAAATGGCTACTATTTTTGAAAATACGTTGAATAGCCGTTTACTTGGTCCAAAGTATAGTTATGAAAATCATGGTAGAAATCTGGGGCAAGAGCCTATTAAAAACTTAATGGGTAAGATTGTTGTTATTGCAGATAGATCAAATGCACTATTTGAAGATACAGAATTAGATGAATATGTAAATCTTGCTAGTAATTCAGTTTTTATGCGTGGTATTAGATATACACAAGGTGTAAAATATACTCCTGATATGAATGAGCTTATTGAGTTTAATAAGAAAAATATGACTATTGTTCTTCCGGATCTTAATCAAAGTGATCCAAATTATGCTTTTTCTCTGACACAAAAAACTGGTTGCCAATTTAGTGCATTTTCTTTTCAGAACTTTGATTCAAATATGGAATATTATGATCTATTCTTTGATAAACAAGGCGCAGCTTTTATATTAAAACCACAAGAATTAAGATTTATTCCTGTAACTGTGCCTCCACCACAAAAAGCAAATCCTGAATACTCGTATGAAAAACGAGAAACAAAGACTGACTATTATTCTATGACTATTTAAGGCACCAACAACAATATAACAAAATGTATATATTTTATGTAATTACTATATATACATTTTATGTCATCATTTCAAGAGAAAGAATTAGCAATTTTAAGAGCAGCAGTAGATAAAGCACAAGAAAAAGCAGGAAAACAACTTACCAATTCTGATGAAGTACAAAAAATTATACAAATTGTAGAAAACTTCCTTAGAAAAAATAAACTTGTTTGCTATGGTGGGACTGCTATTAATAATATATTGCCTCAACAAGACCAATTTTATAACAAGGATATAGAAATCCCTGATTATGATTTTTTTAGTCCATCTGCTTTAGAAGATGCAAAAGAATTAGCAGATATTTATGCTAATGCTGGATATACGGATGTTGAAGCAAAAAGTGGCGTTCATCATAGTACATATAAAGTTTTTGTAAACTTTATTCCTGTTGCAGATATTACTGCTTTACCAAAAAAACTTTTCAAAGCAGTACAAAAAGATTCAATTAAAGTTGGTTCTATTTTATATGCTCCACCTGACTACCTAAGAATGGCAATGTACTTAGAATTATCTAGACCAAAAGGCGATGTTAGTCGATGGGAAAAGGTATTGAAACGTTTAACTTTACTTAATAAAAATTATCCAATGCGTAATCCTCGCTGCAATAATGCTGATTTTATGAGATCGTTTGAAGGTTCTAAAAATGATGCAAAAGATATTTACTTTACTGTTAGAGATTCTATTGTTGATCAGGGCTTAGTCTTTTTTGGTGGTTATGCAAGTGAGTTATATAGCCGATATATGCCTAAGCGAGAGAGAAAAGTGCTACAAAGTAGAAATCCAGACTTTGATGCATTATCTACGGATCCTGAAACCTCTGCAATTATTATAAAAGAAAGATTGCAAGATCAAGGTTTTCAATATGTTAAAATAAATAAAAGACAAGGTGTTGGAGAGATTATTTCACCTCATTATGAAATATCTGTTGGTGTAGATACAGTTTGTTTTTTGTATAAACCGCTGGCTTGCCATAGCTTTAATGTTATTAGAATTGGTGGTAAAAAGGTTAAGGTGGCAACAATTGATACCATGCTTAGTTTATATTTAGCTTTCTTATATGCTGATCGCCCTTACTATGATCATAATCGTATTTATTGCATGTCTCAATACCTTTTCAAAGTTCAACAGCGTAATAGATTACAACAAAAGGGTGTTCTCAAGCGATTTTCATTACAATGTATTGGCAAGCAATCAACATTAGAAGACATGCGAAATGAGAAAACCAAAATGTTTAATATCTTAAAAGATAAACGTGGTACGCGCGAATACGAAGAATGGTTCTTAAAATATGCTCCTGGCATCGTTATGAGAGAGAAAAAGGAAAAGAGAGAAAAAGCTAAAAAGAAACGAGCTAGAACAATGAAAAAGAATAAGGAAAAAGAACGTAAAACAAAAACTTTAAAAAGCAATAGATTTGGCGCAATAGAATTATAGATTATATTAACTAATAATATATGAACACCGTGTTAATATTATTAATTATCAGTATAATGTTTCTTTCTTATTCAGTTACTTCATTATATGAAGGATTTATGCCTGCAAATTGTACAATGCAAGGTTACCCAGGAAGATTTTGTGTAAATGCTCCATCTGAACATGATTTGCCACCAGTGTGTCCTCCTGGAAATGGAATAACTATTGGACGCGGAGGATTACCTATGTGTTTACCATATGCTCTTGATAATAGTACGTGGAAACCAGTTAGTACTGTCCTAGGTAAAATGAATCATGTATCAATTTTATCAGAGTATCAATAATTCCTTTATAAAGCCTATTTGTTTTAATTCGATCAGGTAGATTTATGGCATTTATATATTCTACTACAACTAAAAAAGTATATGCTATAATAAATTGTAATCGAATAACCGCGTAACCCCATATATTCCATTTATGAACCCAACTACATAAATAACTATGCTCATCATTCAAAAACTTACTACATTCTTGTAAGCCTTCTAATACACGTTGATCGGGGTTTTTTTCAGATGCAGTAAATATTGATTTAATCCATCTATTATTGTAATGACTTTGTAGGTCTATATACATGCATTTTCTATCTGCATTTTTAAATATATGTGGATGTATGCCATCTACATATTGATTTTTATATCTTGATGAACCATCTACTAGATATGGTAAGAAGCTTGAAGATATTAAATCTTCTTCTAATTCTGTTTTACTTGACCAGGTGGATTTTACTATATGCTCTCCACTATTCATATCCGTTTTTGTAATAAAAAGTCTATTTTGTATCTTACTTATATCGTCTTCATCTTTTATACAGGCATTTACGCATTCTGTAATAAACGGTTTAATGTAAGTAAGTTTTTGATTATCTCTAAAATCATTTTTAATATTACACCAGCTTTTTAAAAACACCGGATCTAAATTATTACAGACTGTACATAATGCAACTACTGCTCCTATGCTGCATCCAGATACATTATGAATAACCATTTTTTTCTGTTCAACTAATTCTAATAAATATAAAACAACTCCATAAGCATATGCTCCATTAAATGCACCACCGCTTATTACCAAATCAATATTGAGAGGATTCACTTCATCTTTTTCTTGTAAACTATTTTGCGCCATTGTTTTAATATAACATTTCAACAACGTTCCAGATGATTGCTCGGTCATTAAATGATATTAATAAAAAACTTTTTATTTATGTACTAATAAAGCATAAATGATAATCATGTATATTATAAAACAAAATGACTGATCGCCCTTCATGGGACGAATATTTTAAAGAATTAACACTTGTAACTGCAAAACGCTCTGCATGTGAAAGATTAAGGGTTGGGTGTGTTGTTGTAAAAGACAATAGGATTGTGTCTCAAGGTTATAATGGGTATCTTCCAGGTGCACCGCATAAACAGGTTATGCAAGATGGCCACGAAGTAGCTACAGTTCATGCCGAACAAAATGCTATTACTGATTGTGCCAGACGCGGGGTATCATGTGAAGGTGCTACAGTATATGTAACTCATTACCCATGCATAAACTGTGCCAAAATTCTTTGTGCTAGTGGTGTGGCACATATTAAGTATATTTCTGATTATGAAAATGACAAATTATCAAAGTATTTTACCGATCAATGTGGAATCACGCTAGAAAAAATGGTTTCTCCTACAATAAAAGATAATTGTATTATAGAAGATGATGCTGCAAATAATAACTAAGTTATCTAGATAACTGTTGAACCAGTTTACTAAAGCCATAAATTATTGCACCAAATAAAATACAATTAACTAATCTACCACTAAGATTAATATCGCCCGATTTACCATAGCACATAGGCATAGTATTTAAAAACATTTTTCTAACTGCAGGAAGCTGATAGATAAAGTAAAGCACTGCAATAAGCAATGGCAAACTAATTTCTGAGTATATGGCGTCAAATTGATCTTGTTGTTGCTGCACCTTGCTATTTTGTCTAATAATTTCATCGCTGGTCTGGTGTTCAGTAATATAATCAGACGGGCCTTCAGGAACAAAATTAGGTTTTGTTTGCTTATCTTGGGTAATAGTTGTTTTATCAATCGGAATATCCCTAGACGGTAGTGAAGTTGAACCGGTTGAAGCAGCTTGCTGCAACCCTTTAACAAACTCATTTTGATCTAATTGACGTTGTTCTTGAAGTCTATCAGCTGCATTATCAACAATAACATTACTATTTTCGCTTAAGTCTTTAGTAGTTAACTGTATGTTTTCTTGACCGATTGCTTCAGCTGTAGGTAAAGATTCAATGACAGTTGTACCAATACTGTTATTATCCATTTACTATAACATATGTCTTAATAATAAATGGATTTACGCAAAACCTATAGGGTTTTTCGTTGAACATGGCAAGGTCTCAGTTTTAAAAGAATAACAATTGCCGCCATGTGTATAAATATTTTTTTCTACTTTACTAGGCTTTGGAGCATAAAAACTAAAACAATCTGTTTCTTTACACGTTCTGCGGAATATGCTAGCTAATCCAAATCCTAATATAATAGAAATTAATATTTGCCCTAGCTTAGTATGCATAATTTTCTGAAGATTCTGCAACATACTATATAATATTAAGCTACATTATTCTTGTATTGGTATGCGCTGTAATATTTTTTTTTCCTTTGGGCACGGCATTTTCTCCGCGTGATATCGATAACAATTACCTGATTTATCAACATATTCATATTTTCCAGCATTTTCAGGTGTTGGATAAACTAATACAGTTTCTGTCGGTTCAGCAGAAACATAAATAAAAAGTGCCCCTACCACTAAACTTATTAAAAAAACATGAGTATTAATATACTTCATCTTATATATCTTTGAGATTATTTGGCATTACTGATAACTGAAGGAGTTTCTAAACTATACTGCATTTCATCATATGTATAAGGACTTTGTATAAGATAATATACATCATCACATAAAGTCGGGCCTGTTTCTCCATTAGAGCATTCTATAGTATTTTTTTTATACATTAGTTCCCTTAGTTGCTTAGCAGCAGGATTAATTTCTGCAGTATACAATTCTACTGCAACATCTATTAATGATGGATTCCCCTCTTCTTTAAACTGAGTGATTAACTGCTTTAGTCTTTCAACAAGATCAAACATAAGTGCCTTTTTATTATTGATTGCATCTTTATTTCTAGTATTTCTTATCATAGAATCAAATTGCTCATCAATTTCTTTTAAATTACCTAACAATTCGTGATATTCTTCTTTCTTTTCAGTAAATGTGGCAAATGCTTCTTGCTCTTCTATAAACCCAAATAACATATCTAGTTTTGTTCTAATTATTTCTGTAGTAAGATCTTGTACTTCGCCTCTAACAAATGTTCCGACGACTGGTAATGATTCATAATCACCAGCATTTATTTCTATATTAAGTGAACATGCATTTCCTACAACGCCACACTGTGCTTTTAAAATGTTATTATTATTGCTAAATATCATCTTGCCTTGTTTACCACAATTTACACATTTTGTTTTAATAGAAGCCAGTTCTTGTCGTTTTTGTTGTTTATCTTTACTTTTATCTCTAATAATTTTACGTTTTTCTTTGCTATTTTGCTCTTCATAATCATGTTTTATTTTATAATATTCCTCCATAGCTTGAATAACAGACTCATTCATTTTACTATAGTTTATGTATATATTTTTCTATCTAATATTTCAACTTCAGGATGATTACTCCAAACAGGTAAGTCAGTTATCATAGTTTCATCAATCTTTCTTTTTGTTTCACCTATTTTAACAAGCTTAGATATTAAATACTCTTTCTTTTTTTGTTGCTTTACAGCAATTTCTTGTGGTGTCAATTTCCCTTTGTATTTAAATAATAAGAATCCGCTAATTACAATAATTAAAGCAATAGTCATTGTAAAATTAAATATTATTGTTAAATTACGATTTTTAAAGTGTCTCATTTCTCGAAGTGATTGTGATAACCAATATTTTATCCCAGGTTCTGTTAAGTTTGGCGTTTCCATTACTTAATGCTGCTATTTTTTCAAATTATATTGTGCTTATTTAGTATAGATAGATGGCTAACTCTCCAAATCCAAGTTCTGCTATACTTTTATTCTTTATCTTCACAACAATTTATTCAGTTATGCAATACAATGCTACAAAAACCTATGCTGTAAATAATAACGATTCTATTGGAAAAATGTATTTTATGATTTACATATTAGCAGTTATTATAGGCCAATTTTTTATTAATTTACAAATAACATCATCTATGTGTGGTACTCCTAATTGGACCACTGCTGCAATGTGTACGTTCTTTCCTTGGGGATTTATATTTGGAATATTATTATTATTACTAACTATGTTTCCTGGATGGCTAGCACCATTTTCTAATACATTTGGTTATGGTGTTGCTTTAGCCGCTGGTCTAAATGATACAATGATAGATATACTAAAACCGCAATCTAAAAATGAAAGAACATCAACTGGTGAAAATCTATCATCTCAAGGAGAACAAGCACTAGAACATATTTATGCTGATAAAAGTTTATTAGTAAATGAAATAACTAAAGATAATTTTGATAATTTTTGGGACAACATGAGTGGTTTATTCAGAAAAGGGGTATTTAGTAATAATTCATTAAAATCTGATTTATATTCTTTTGTTGTTTTAAAAAAAATAGTATCTGAATATGTGTGGTATATATTAGCAGGTATGCTAATAACATCTGTTTCATTTAACTATATTGCAGGTACTGCGTGCAAAGTTAGTGCTACTGAAATGCAGGCCCGCCATGAAGATTATGAGAAAGAACTTAAGGCTGCTCAAGATGATGCTAAGTCTAAATCTGATAATCAGCGTGTATATGAAACACACGAATAATTGTATTAACAACATAATAAACAA
>CENP01091607.1_pt1 | contig 12976 bp, 4 predicted proteins | sample 361281 | NCBI WGS metagenome assembly CENP01 (sample SAMEA2591122, study PRJEB7988) | marine metagenome | biome: marine biome (ENVO:00000447); feature: deep chlorophyll maximum layer (ENVO:xxxxxxxx); material: saline water (ENVO:00002010), including plankton (ENVO:xxxxxxxx) | depth 70 m
TATTTTGCTCCAGTTTTATCCAAACCAAGTATAGAAATACTTCGGTCTATGTTTCAAGATAATGACCAAGGTGAATCTGGATATGTAGCAGATTAATTTATCAGTTATTTGTTTTTAAAGAAGCCCCAATATCATAATTTTGTCCTGTATATCTTAATAAAATTTATTTTTAAATAATGAATTTGTTGATACCTTTTTGGGTAAATCTTTTGAATTAAAACATTATGCTATCGTTAGTATATGCATTATATAATAATGTGGTTTACAATCTATGGTATAATACAGCTTAAGGATTGTAAATGTTCATAATGGTCCTTAGGCAGTGGTAATAATAAATAATGCATGGATATAAATAGTGCTCAAATAAATAAACAGGTGAGAGTTTACATGATTTGATAAATAAAAGTAATTCTAAGAAAACAATTATAAATTATAATGGCAAAGATATTGTTGACTTTCCTTTTTGTGGTCTCTAATTTTATTGTTGCCCAAGAGAAACGTCCGAATATTATTTTTTTTTTAGTTGACGATCAGCGTTATGATATGTTAAGCATGATGAATCATCCGTTTATCGAAACACCAAATATAGATAGACTGGCCAAAAGAGGTGTTTATTTTAAAGAGGCCTTTGTAACTACCTCACTTTGTTCCCCTAGTAGAGCATCTATGATTACGGGGCAATACGCACACAAACATGATGTTATTGATAACAATAGCGACTTAGACCCCAAAACCCCCACCTATCCAAAGGAATTACAAAAAGCAGGCTATAATACAGGATTTATTGGCAAATGGCATATGGGAGAGGCAAGTGATAGCCGCAGACCAGGTTTTAATTACTGGGTCTCTTTTGAAGGACAAGGGAAATATATAAATCCGGAATTAAATATTGATGGCAATCGAAAAGAAGTCAAAGGACATATCTCAGATGTTTTGACAGACTTGGCTCTTAGCTATATTAAAGAACAGTATGATAAAGATGAAGCTTACTTTTTGTGCATTTCCCACAAGGCTGTTCATGAAAATTTTACACCTACTGAAAGACATCACAGAAAATACATCGATAAACAAATCACCTATCCAGATTCTTATGCCAATACTGAAGAGAATTATAAAGGAAAACCAGGATGGTTAAAAAGGCAACGTAAAAGTTGGCATGGTGCAGAACGCAATTATACAGATGGTGATAAAGTAGAAGGAGACGACTTAGCTCGTATGACTCAATTGTATGCGGAATGTATGCTTGGAGTAGATGAAAGTTTAGGGCGATTGGTCAATACCCTAGAGGACCTTGGTGAACTGGAAAAAACAGTAATCATATACATGAGTGATAACGGTTACTTATTGGGAGAACATGGACTAATAGATAAACGTGTGATGTATGAGGAGAGCATTCGCGTACCTGCATTTTTATATTGGGGAGAAAAAATTAGAGAGGGGAGGGTAAACGACCAGTTTGTATTAAATATAGATATCGCTCCAACAATATTGGACATTGCCAGAATTAAAAAACCTGATACAATGCAAGGAGAGTCATTTCTTCCGTTAGCCTTGGGAGAAGCTATTAACTGGAGACAAGACTTTCTCTACGAATATTTTATTGACCACATGGCAGTGCAGACCCCTACAATTTTTGGACTACGAACAAAAGAGTACAGTTATATCACCTACCATGGGGTATGGGATAATTTTGAGCTGTATGATATAAAAAAAGATCCGAATCAAAAAAACAATTTATTAGGTGATGTTGTTTATGGGCTAGGTTACGGACATTTTGTTGGACATGCCTTAAAGCAATTACCTAATCTGGCACCAACTCTTAAAAAGTTGGACAATCGCATTAACGAAATATTAAAAGAAACCGAGGGTGAAAGAAGACCTATTTGGTTTAAAAATTAAATTTTAGGAAAATCTCATTTCCAGTTCTCTGTACCTCAACATCATTTGCTGCACCTCTAAAATCATAGGAATAGGCCAGTGATAATCCAAACTTGGTTTTAATTATGGCCATCACATTCATATACTTAGTGCTTTTGTAACCACCCCCTAACTCAAATAGACTCTTGTAATCATAGGTTCCTCCAAAATGAACTGTGTTTCCTATTCCAGGAATGATCTTGGAACTTATATAGGGATTGATCGAAGAGTCTACTGAGCCTACCCCAATCCTGTAGCCTGCCAATAAATAGGTCGAGGGTTTCTCATCTCCGATAAATGATTCATTGTCGGTGTACTTAATGGGGTTTAAGAAATTAGGAATAGAAAAAGAAAGGTAAAATTTTTGTGTTTTATAGAGACCCCCAAATCCAAATACAGGATAAGTCTCTTTGGTGATATCGGGAATAGCAGAATTAGGAGCATTGGTCAAACGCTGAATTGCTTCTACGTCTGTAAATTTTGTATGTACTCCTACCTTGACCCCCAATGATAGGGTTCTACCTGCTCCCATGGTGAGCTTATAACTAGCATCTACAGAGTAAAGAGTTCTCTCGTCTACAAAAACTTTATTATTGATTACAGAGAGTCCAAAAGCCAGGTTCTTTTTTGGATTACCACTAAAGTAAAAGTAGTTCATCTTTGGCGCGCCACTGACTCCCTGCCAAGTGGATCGAGTGGTGAAGGAAAGTACTCTTCCCTCTGTTCCTGCATAAGCTGGATTAAAAGCATTCATATTAAAACGCTCCATCAATAAGTTTTCATTTACTTGGGCAAAAGAAACATTCATAAATATAGTAAACAGGAAAATATATAGTAGCTTTATTTTTTTAATCACTTCAAATTTTAATTAAAAATATATAACCATCCTTCTTCTATTAAAGTTTCATCTCCCCTGTCTATGATATAAAGATACGGTCCACTTGGCAGTGGTCTCCCCTTTTTATCTGTTCCATCCCAGTCATTCTTATATTCCCATGACTCATATAGCAATATTCCTGATGGACTGTAAATCTTCACATTAGCCGTCGGGTATTTGTCTATATTTACTATTCTCCACCTGGACTCCTCTCCTGATTGATTCGGTGTTAACAGCTCAGATACAAATATTGGAATAACTTCCTCTCCTGCACTGTTGGTAATTGGATCCTCGGGGAAGCCATCATTATTATCATCTAGATCAGCATTATCTCCTATGCCATCTCCATCTGTATCTTTTGACTCATTGGGATCAGTAGGAAAATCATCATTATAGTCATAAACTCCATCATTGTCAGCATCCATATCTGAGTTATCTCCTATTCCATCTCCATCGCTATCTACACATTCTCTCTCGTTGAATGGGAAAACATCTTCCTGATCTAAGCAGCCATCATCGTCATCGTCGGTATCTATACAGTCAGGAATCAAATCTCTATCGTAATCTTCAGGTCTATTGAAACTCTTTAATGGATCACTCTTGCATTCTATTTCGTCTAGATCGGAATAACCATCTCCATCATCATCATCATCGGCATTGTTTCCTATGCCGTCTTTATCGGTATCTAAGTATTCATTTGAATCTAATGGTAAATCATCTTCTCTATCATCTACACCATCATTATCATCGTCTTTATCTCTATTATTTCCTATGCCATCTCCATCGGTATCCAACCACTCTTTCCGATCTAGGGGAAAAGCATCGTCTGTGTCAAGGTAAGTATCATTGTCATCGTCAGTATCAGCGTTATTTCCAATACCATCATTATCACTATCAAACCACTCTGTGGGATCAAATGGGAACCTGTCTCCTCCATTATCATATCCATCATTATCATTGTCCCTATCACAAAGATCTCCAATACCATCAGAATCACTGTCTTTTTGGTCAGGATTATAATCATAGGGACAGTTATCTGAACCGTTTGCTATTCCATCGTTATCAATATCGGGATCACAAGCATCTCCGATACCATCTTCATCGGTATCTGTTTGATCGCTATTGGCTGTGTTGGGGCAGTTATCATTTGTCCGTAAAATGCCATCATTATCAGGATCATTTTGACTTTCCGTACACCCATTAGCATCTACTGATTCTCCATTAGGTGTATTGGAACATTGATCCAAAGCATCATTCACTCCATCGGAGTCACTATCACCATGAAGGCTCACCGTATTATTAGATTGGGTAGTACTAGCTGTAGCTGCACCTACATCATAAATAGCGTCTTGGATTGGTACTACTGTAACAGTCTCGCTGCCACTTATTGAACCTGAAACAGGAAGCCCTAAAGTATATGTATTACCATTTACAGAAATACTTGATGGAGTAGCCGATGACAATGTCGCCGTTCCTCCATTTATTGATAGTGAAAAATCTGCAGCCTCTAGTGCTCCTGACCCTCCATTGGTGTCATAAACAGCCTCACTGAATGTGACGTTTATAAATGAGTTATCATTAGATAAGGTTGTTCCCGAAATTACTGGAATCTCATTTACATCACTGACATTAATCGTAAGGGCCTTAGCAAGGGTATTAGTTCCATCACTGGCTTGGACATAAATATTCAAACTTGAATTAGTCTCATAGTCAATATTACCATCAACTAAAAGTTGGGTGCCTGATACAGTAAATAATGAGTTGTGCTGATCGTTAGTACCGTTACCTGGTACGAGACTAAATGTAAAATCAGTAGTGTCTGAGTCAGTAGCGGTTAAATTGCCCACAAAGGTTCCTAATGCAGATTCTTCTTCAACATTTGCTTCATATGGAGTAGTTCTAGTTATAATCGAAGGTGAGTTGTAAAGCGTGCCATCTCTAGCACTTACACCTGTTTCATTTGATGCATTGCCATTATCAAAATTATAATAGGATACAAGACCTGTTTCTTGACCAGTCAAGATGGCATTCTTCTTATTATTTATTTCATTTCGGGTACGGGCATAATTCCATATTCTAACCTCATCGACAGCGCCATTAAAAAAATATATCGCTGAGCTCTCCGTTCTCCCAGCACCAATTCTAAGAGGTCTCTGAGGAATTGAATTAAACCCTACACGACTGTAACCGGCTGAATCTGTACCGACTAAAGCACCATTGACATAGAAGCGGATGGTTGTTCCATCATAGGTTGACGCAAGGTGTGTCCATATTCCAAATTTTAAAGTTGTTCCGTTGTAAATTTCACCAATAGTGGATGTTGAGGTACCCACTCCCTCCCAAGCACCACCACTTCCTGTACTAAAGCTCCAACTTCCAAGGCCATTAACTGCGTAAAAGTTGTATCCAGACAAATTATTCCATGGTCGTGCTCCATATCTAGAGCTTAATGGCGATTGCCAAGTACCAGTATCTTGGTCTAGACGTGCCCAAAGTTCTATTGTAAAATTTGATGGGTGATTCTCAGCTGCGTAAGGCACCTCAATATAGTTGTTGGTTCCGTTAAATTTATATGCTTTAGATATATGGGCAAAACCAAGATCAGTTATCGGCTCTAATATATTTGTGACACTTACTGTAAAAGCCTTGGCATAATTACTAGATCCATCATTCACATTAATATAAATATTGTAAGAATTTTTAGTTTCAAAATCAAGAGTCGTACTTGTTAAAAGTGAAGTACCACTTATAGTAAAACTATCGTTATCAGCGTCATTGATACCATTACCAGATGCTAGGGTAAATGTTAATGAACTAATCGAGGTGTCACTATCAACAGCTGACAAATTTCCTACGCCGCTTCCAATTGAAGCTGTCTCAGTTATTGTATTTGAAGTTAAAGAAATGTCAGTTGGAGGCCTATTTTCACCAGTAAGCGAATAATAATTATTTGAAACTTGATTAGCCGATAACTTAGTGCCATAAATAATAACTGATTGAACTTGTCCATTCAAATAATAATTAGTCCCAGCTCTTGAACCAACGTAAAAATGGTGATTTGAAAAAGATCCATTAATTGTAGCTGTCGAATTTGGGTATGGAGATGATGTAAATGGAATAAGTGTGTGATCAACATACGATAGTCTTCCTGTTGCATCATTTACCATGCTATGGATATTAGTATGCAAGTGCCAATTAGAATTAATGTTAAACTGATAATTTCTTCCTGAATTTCCACTAAAACCTCCGTTTTGATTTGTATGATGGGTATTATTTACAAAAGGACCACTAGCGCTATGAGCAAATAATCCAAATCCCCCTGATTGAGTATTCCAGTTTGTTGAATACTCGTAGGTTGCTTCAGTTGAATTAGTATTTTCAGTTTTAAAATAAATTTGAACAGTAACGTTTGAAAAACTACTTAAGTCTAATGATGAAATTGTTCTTGCCCAGTCATTTGAGCCGTCAAAGTCAAAATATCCAGAGTTGTTGTAAGTTGCCCCGTAAATTCTAAAATCATTTCCATTGCCGGACAAATCATACCAATCTGTCCCACTTCCTGAGTAAGAAGCAACGTTCCTCGCATCTAAATACAAGATTACATTATCACTCACAATTCCTCTAACTAGATTAGCAGAATTGTTTGATTGGGTAGTAGATGCAACATTACTAGCCAAATCATAAACTGAATTAGGTTGAATTGAAACAGTAATTATCTCACTTCCATTTGGAGTACCACTTAAATCTACCCCTAAACTCACTTTTGTACCACTAACAGTTATACTTGTTGGAGTTTGGGAAGCCAGGGTTGCTGAACCGCCACTTAAAGATAGATTGAAATGACTTGTTTGTATAGTACTTGACATATGGTCAGAGAAAATTACATTAACCTTTGAATTGTCAAGCTCCATCCTTGTCGCTGTAATGTATGGAGGCTCATTGTCAATTGATACATAGTTATTTAAAAGTTCAGCATTTGAGAGCTCTCTTGTATGTAGCATAATTTTTTTGACTCGCGCAGCTAAGTCATGAGTACCGCTACTTGAAAAACCACCAAAAAGCTTGTTAAAATTTAAATTTGGTCTACCACTCCAATCTGTATTAGAGGTCGTGTTTAAAACTTTTTCACCACCATTTAAACTATAAAAACTTTTACCATCATCAGTTATACCAAAAGATAGAATTGAGTATCCAGTATCCAGCAAATTCAATCCTAAATTAGTACCTGCTGCTCTAATATGATCTTTCCATGAAAAGCTGTCTCCACTGGTTCCATACTTTCCAAATTCATATTTATAACCTCCACCGCTTTGCAATAGAAAATAATTCCACCATGACTGATTTTGGGTTGGAATATCAATTATCATGGTCATGGTCCATCCCACTACAGGAATATTAATAGCCGAGGCAAAATTTAATCTATCTCCGTTTCCATCTAGATAAATATGACCTCCATCTGATGCATTGAAAGATGTATTTCCATGAAATGTAGCATGGTTATTATTGCCGGATAAATCAAGCCAATTTGATCCAGAGCCAGAGTATGAGTTTGAATTATTTGCATCCAAATCAAGTATCAGTCCATCAGTAATTTCAATCCATTTAATAAAATCTTGTGTTCTTGAACCTGCAATAACATCGAGATCACCATCTCCATCAATATCTCCAGTTCTCAATCCTTGAGGGTTTCCAAAAGAAGTGGCTAATGTCATTTCAGTAAAGTTTTGATTACCATCATTTGCAAATAAAACAATCTTATTATCAAGAATTCCAGCTACTAAAATATCTTCATCACCATCATTATCTATATCAACTCCCTTACCTGAGCCAGCACCATTCAAACTTGAAGTAATTATAATTTGATCTCCAAAAGTCCCATTTCCATTATTGGCCCTCCAAGAAACTTTATCTTCACTGTAGGAAGTAAACAATAAATCAAGATCTCCATCGCTATCAATATCAGTAATATTTGATAGAACCAATGAGTTTGTATTGTCAATTATGCTTTGGGTAAATGATCCTGAGCCATTATTTAAAAAAGCATAAGTTTCATGCCCACCCTGTGCATCTGACACAAACACATCAAGATCACCGTCATTGTCTATATCACCATAATGAGGGGCTGATATGTAACTTATTCCTGATATTATTTGATTTGCACTACCAAAATTTGAATTGCCATTATTAGCGTACCATACCATTTTACCAGAGTTTCTTGCTGTGACTATGATATCTAAATCTCCATCACCGTCTATATCAAGGGATTTAACATAAGTAGCAGCATTAAGATTATCAATAATTACTTTTGAAAAGGACTCGGAACCATTATTATCATAGTAAGCTACTTCCCATGGCGAACCTTGACCAACTGCAACGATATCCATATCACCATCACTATTGTAATCTGCAACATCGATTTCATTTACATACTTTATATTGTTATCAATTACTACTGGGGTAAAATTTTGATTCCCGTCATTTTTATACCAAATTATATCATTCCATTGAAAAACAGCAGCAATTACATCTTGATCGCCATCTCCATCTAAATCAACAATAAATGCATCTCTCGGATCATCAGTTGTACTTATGGTATTTATAGATTTAACTTCAAAACCTTGACCATAAGTACCAAAATTAAAGATTACACTAAAAAAAATAAATAAATTAATTCTATGTAGCATTAAATGTAAAATGAGAGAGGTGTTATTATTACTTTTCTTGACCTATTTAATTTCTGATCATTTTTATTTTTAAGAAATGACCCAAGCAATATGCCAATTATACTTTTAAAAAGAAGAAAAAAAAACAGCTTTTAATTAATATTTAAGTTTTTGTAAAAATTATAAATAAAAATATATTAAAAACCAATACAAATTATCAAATCAACAACATTTTAAAATCAAAAAAAATTAAATTTTATGATTTTAACTTATTTATATTAATTGAATAAACCTTATAAATATTGGTTCAATCATTAATTCTAAGTTAGAAGAAATAAACCTGATAAAAATAAAAAATCACCAGATTCATTAAATACCATAACTCTAAACAAGTTCAAAAATTTAATCAAAAACAATATTCATCTCCAACTGCATATCGATCATAAATTTCATGAGATACTTTACCGGACGCATATTCCATATTTAGTCCAACACCACCAAGACTATTGGACTGTGAATTTGGAAAATAATGTCGAAATTTGTCTCCAATAAACCTTTAATTCAACTCATGTTTGATTAAAGGATATAAAGTTTTAATTACTTCCCCTTCATAAACCTTAGTGATTGCGTGTTTGAATCCCAAGCGGTGGGTAATTATTTCCAGTGTATCTTTTGGTTTCAAAACTATAGGTTCACTATAATGATTCCAACCTAGGTAGGGGGCTTTTTCTGAACTATATCGATACCCAATGCGAGCTCCAGGTGTAGGACAGCTTAAAGCCAAACTTTGCTTATCGATCTGAATTTCTACTGGTGCAGTAAATTGCGGTTTTCCTCCCGGGTAGAATTGCTCAATTAGATCTAATTCTTTTATAAATCCTTTGTCGTTGATCGAATTCATCCATCGCTCACATTCGGAGCGCATCATTTCTAAAACCTTAGCATAGGCAGGGTTTCCAGCAATATTTCTGAGTTCATGAGGATCGTTTTCTATATCAAATAATTCCTCTACTTCCTTTCTCTGTCTGAACCAAAGAGATTGATTCTTATCCAGAGTTCCAGCATCCCGCATTCTCAATAGCTCCTGCATAATCTCCATACTTTCCCTGTAAGCAATGGGGAGATAATATGGTTTTTCCGGATTAAAGTTTTTTAGGTATTTAAACCTTTTATCTCTAACTGCACGAATCATATCCACTCTTTCATCAAATCTATCTGCTTGTCCATGAATAAATTCTCTCGGTTTGCTGGATTTATATTTACCCTCAAAAGCATGACCTTGCATATAACTGGGTGCAACTATTTCGGCAAGCGACAATAAGGTAGGGGGATAATCAACGAAGCTGATCAATCGTTCATCTTTTTCTCCAGCTCTTGACCCGTCAGGATAACGAATTATTAGGGGAACTTTGAGTCCAGAGTCGTAAAGTAATCTTTTGTGACGGGGAAGGGGTCCACCATGATCGGTATACCACATAATAATTGTTTGATCTAATAAACCGTCCTCTTCCAATTGAGCGAGAATTTTTCCAACGGCTTTGTCCATCCGAATGATGTTATGATACATTCTGCGCATGGCGTTTTCTCCAATCTCATTTTGAGGAAGATATGGTGGAACTTCAACCTTCAGATTTTTAGGAAATTGAAAATGGTTGTCAAAATTCTCATTGCTTTTTTTTTGTTGATCTATATTTCTGTTGGGAGGATACTTACCTCTTTCATACTTGCCTTTTTTATTGGACCACATCACAGATTCATGGGTTACTTCGAAATTGAAAATGGAAAAAAAAGGCATTCTTTTTTTTGGTCTATTTCTCCAATGGGCATATTTGTCAGACTCATCCCAGGCTAGTTCTGATTTAAAAAACTGATAATCCTCTTTGGCATTATTAGTACAATAGTAACCTCGCTCCCTCATAATTTCACTAACCATTTTAACTTCTTTAGGAGGAACTACTTGGTAATCGAATAGTCCCAAATCTGAAGCAGAGGGAACCATTTTTAGATTTCGCATATTATGAGCACCAAAAGCATTGGGATATAATCCAGTAGCTAATGTTGATCGGCTGGGAGCACATACCCCTGAAACAGAGAAGCTATTAGTATAAACAACTCCTTCCCTCGCTAAACGATCTATGTTAGGGGTAAGTACTGTTCCATCCCCATAGGCATTGATATAATTAGCGCTTAGGTCCTCGGCCACTAACCAGAGAATATTTAATCGTTTTTCTTTTTCCTCTGTAGTACAAAAAATGCAAAGCAGAGGAATTAAAATCATCCCAATTAATTTATATTTTATGGGTGTCATCTTTTGTCACGAATCATATATAACACATAAAATATGGATAAAAAGGGGATAATTAACTGAAAAACAAGGAAATTTTTGAGTGAAGGTCAGCCACTATATCTAAATTAATTTGAGCTAATGTGTATTTTTAGACCCTTTACAGTGCTACAATCGGTTTGAAGCTTCACTTTTTTTAACTTTTATAATTTTAAGATCAGATTTTCCGAAATTAAATGTAGCAGCTAAATTGATTTTTCCATTTGAACTGTCATACCTTAAATCTTGGTATAAATTAGAAGTTTCGGTAACCCACCTAAATTCAAGGGTGTCAAAGATATTTGTAGCATTAAGAGTTAGTGTCCACTTGTCTGATAATTTATGCCTAGCAGAAAGGTTGAATGTTCCTCTTGGATCTACTTGCCTTAATCCGTTGATATTCCTTCCATTGTAAAATGAATAGGCCTCTATTGTAGTTTTTGACTTTATTTTGAACTGCTGAGTTAAAGTTATCCGATATGAATTTCTTTTAAGTTTTATATTTTCATCTTGTTGAGTTTCATTTACAGTTGTAATTTTATAACTAAGGTCAGGTCTGAATGACCACCAATTATTAATATTTAATGGCAAACTTAATTGAAAGTTGATCAATTCTCTTGAATCAAAATTTGTAGGCTGTGTTAATGCTAAACCATTTTCTTCATTGTAGGTAGTTTGAAATTTTGAAATAAAGTCATTTGTTACATCATAACTTGTTTGTAAAAAAAATGATTTGTAACGATACTCAATCATAAAAATATTGGAAAACGATGGTTGCAATTCTGGATTACCAGTTAAAGCAGAATTTTCATCTAAATAAAAGAAAAATGGAGCCATATCTCTAAATGAAGGTCTATTTATTCTTTTACCATAGTTAAGGTTTATATTATTTGAATCATCGATTTTTATACCGATGTAGATTGTAGGGAACAGTAAACCATATTTTCTATCAACCAATATCAAGTTCTCATCTTCTACTATTGAAGTAGTGTGTTCATATCTCAAACCTCCTTTAAATGATAATTTATTATTTATTTTTCCCTCTGTCGAGACATATGACATATAATTTATTTCATCAAGATTTGTTGAATTGGTAAATAAATCTTGAACAACCTCATCTTTCACAACCCTTTGTTGATTATCGAATTTAGAATCGACCATTTTAAAACCATAATCCAGTTTAAAATTATTTCCATATTTTTTTTGAAAATCAACATAAGTAAAAAAAATATTAAAAGGTGATTTTTTTAGGACATCAATACTCTGACTTAAAGGAGTTTCCAATCCATAATTGAGAGTGTTATTAAATGAATTTGGTTCTTCATTATTATATTTTAAAAAGTCAATTCCAAATTGGATTTTAAGATTTTCGTTTTTTTCAAAAGTTGAAAATGTGCTTATTTGGACATTTTCCCAGACTGATGAATTAAATCTATCCTGAACATCAAAATCTTTACTTGAATCGGTATATATTTCTCTCGCCTCTTTATTTTCAAAATCATTTCTGAAAAATGTCAGGTTAATCCCTGTTGTGATTCGATCTGAGAAATCACGCTCAATACCAAAAATCAAATTATTAACATTTCTATTGGGGTCTCTGAATATTTCAAAATTTTTAATTTCACTTAATTTTTCTGAGTTAATCCTCCTGTTAATGCTGCCTCTTGCCCTATTGTCTCGAAAGGTGTACGAATAGTTTGTAAAAAATTTATATTTCTCACCAACATAATTTAAATTAAAACTGTAATTTCCAGATGGACCCCAATCATAACCATTAGATAAGGATCCTGATAAATTATATCCAACATCTAGGTTTTTCTTCAAAATTATATTAATATATCCTGCATTTCCTTGGGCATCAAAATTAGCAGGAGGGGTCGTTATCAATTCAATTTTTTCAACATTATCTGCATTGATTCCACTAAGAAAAGCACCTATAGCATTATTTGGTAGGTAGTTCATCCTTCCATTAATCATAATATTCAAACCATTTTTTCCTAGCATTGAGACTGTTAAATCTTCTCTATCAACAGTAATCCCTGGGGTGCTTTCAAGCACATCCAATGCTGTGCCACCCGAAGCAGATATAATGTTTGAAACATTCAATACAGCCCTGTCTATTTCACGTTCTAATATGGCTTTATTAGCAATTAAATCAACCGATTCTAGTTGATATGATGATTCCAATATAGTGAC
>CENP01239172.1_pt1 | contig 12958 bp, 11 predicted proteins | sample 361281 | NCBI WGS metagenome assembly CENP01 (sample SAMEA2591122, study PRJEB7988) | marine metagenome | biome: marine biome (ENVO:00000447); feature: deep chlorophyll maximum layer (ENVO:xxxxxxxx); material: saline water (ENVO:00002010), including plankton (ENVO:xxxxxxxx) | depth 70 m
AATCTTGCTTACAATGATAAGAGAGGAATAACTAAAAAATTCAATAAAAATATTCTTAATGTTATTAATAAAGAATATAAATTAAATTTTAATAAGAATAATTTTCTTCATAATACAATTTATAATTCAGAAAAATCTCAAATAGAGATGTATTTGAAGTCTACGGCTTTACAGTCAATTAAACTTCCTAATAATGAAAACTTGAATATTAAAAAAGGCGAAAAAATACTTACTGAAATTAGTAGAAAATTTTCTGAAGAGACTCTAGAAAGGTTATTTGCTAAATCTAATTTAAAAGTTATAGAAAGTTACACAGACGAAAAAAAATACTATTCATTATATTTGTTAAAAATTAAGAAATATCTTTAACCATTAAATTATTAATACTAGTACAAAAGGATTTGCTATCTTCTAGAGGAATGCCTTCTATTATTTTAGCCTGATTAAGTAACAAATCAGAAATTTCAGCACACTTATTTTTATTATTTTCATTTTTAAAATCTAATTTAGATAAATTTTTGATTATCATATGATCAGGATTAATTTCTAAGACCTTAGTAGAAACTTTATCTAAATGCTTATGTTTTTTTAATAAATTTTCTAAATGAATATCCATGGCATTCTCTTCTGCAACAAAACAGACTGGACTATCTGTTAGCCTGCTAGATATTTGAACATCTTTAACTTTATCCCCTAAATGAGACTTCATATATGCAATTAACTTATCAATATTACTATCCTTTTTAGCATTATTATTTTTAGCATCTTCATTTTTTAATTTATCAATATTAATACTGCCTTTAGTAATAGATTTAAAGGCGCATTTCTTATATTCTGTAATATTTGGAATCCAGAATTCATCTACAGGATCTGTAAAAAGTAATACTTCAATATTATTTTTAACGAAGGTTTCCATTTGAGGACTATTCATTAAATTATCTACATTATCTCCACTAATATAATAAATTTCATTTTGCTCTTTTTCTTTATTGTCTAAGTATTCTTGAATTGTTATTAGTTTTTTTGTTTTGCTGGAATAAAAAAGTGATATTTCTAAAATACTTTCTTTATTAGTAAAGTCTTCATGAATTCCCTCTTTTACAACAGATCCAAAATTACTCCAAAATTTTGCGTAGTTATCTTTTGATTTTTTTAACTCAACTTTTAGTTCACTCAATATCTTCTTAGTTAAATGGAGTTTAATTTTTGAAACAATTGGATCATTTTGAAGCATCTCTCTGCTAATGTTTAATGAAATATCTTCTGAATCAATAATCCCTGAAACGAACCTTAAATATTTAGGTAGTATATTTTCTAGTTTATCTGTTATAAAGACTTTTTTTATAAATAATTTTAAATTAGATTTTTTTTCTGCGTTTAAGAGGTCAAAAGGCTTTTCTGTAGGTATAAAAATTAGATTAGTATAATTCAAATTGCCTTCTATCTTATTATGAATTACTTTCCATGGTTTGTCATAGTTTGGTCCTATACCAGTATAAAATTCTTCATACTCTTTTTTAGAAATCTCTTTTTTTTCTTTTTTCCATATAGCAGTACCTTGATTTACTTTTTCTTCTTTGTTATCTTTCGTACTTTTCTCATTTATGTATACAGAGTGAGTAATATGATCAGAGTATTTTTTTATGATATTTTCAATTCTTAGTTTTTCAGCAAACTCTTTAGCATCATTATTTAAAAATATTTTAACTATAGTTCCTTGATTTTTTTTATCAATTTTTTCAATTTCAAATTTACCTTTACCTTCAGAACTCCATTTCCAACTATCTTTTGCACCTGCTTTTTTTGATAGAACTTCTATCTTACTTGCAACCATAAAACCAGAATAAAAGCCCACTCCAAACTTACCAATTTGTTGAATATCTTTGTTATTTTCTTTTTCCATTTTTTTAATAAAGTCTTCGGTGCCTGATTTCGCAATTGTCCCTAATGATTCTATTAAATCTTCTTTCGTCATACCTATGCCATTATCTGATATTTCTATAAAATTTTCTTTTTTATCAGTTGTAACTGTAATCTTAAATTTTTCACCTTTATTCATAAGAGAAGGCTCTTTTAACTGAGCATATCTAAGCTTATCACATGCATCAGAGGCATTTGAAATATATTCTCTTATAAAAATCTCTTTATCACTATATAAAGAATTGGCAACAATATTTAATATTTTACCAACTTCTGCTTGAAACTCAAAATTTTGTTTACTCATATTAATAACCCCGATATAAGGAATATGATAAATGTTTTATAAATATTCAAGTATAAAATTGGAGTTTTTATGATTACTATATTAGAAGCTATAAATTCTAGAAAGAGTGTAAGAAGTTTTACTAAAAAAAAAGTAAGTAACAAATTAATCAAAGACATATTAAAAATTGCATCAAAAGCTCCTAGTGGCAGCAATACTCAGCCATGGAATGTAAACGTTCTTACTGATAAAATGCTCAAAAAATTTACCACAGCAGCCAAAAAAGAGTTTATGAAGAACTCAGACAATCTTCATTTAGAAAGATTAAATTATATGAAAAAATATAGAGAGCCCTATGTAGGAAGAAGAAGAAAAGTTGGGTGGGATCTTTATCAGATTTTAGATATAAAAAAAGGTGATTTCAAAAAAACAAAACATTTTCATGCTCAAAATTATGAATTTTTTGGTGCACCAATGGGATTAATATTTTCTATTGAAAAAGATCTAGGTTGGATGAGTTGGTTGGATTATGGAATGTTTATTCAAAATATATGTTTGTTAGCAAGAAATTATGGGCTTCATACTTGTCCTCAAGCAGCATGGGGACTAATTTATAAAAAAGCTAACGAGTTATTAAAATTAAATAAAAACTATACAGTTCATTGTGGTCTCGCAATAGGTTATGAAAATAAAAAAAATAAAATAAATTCTTTAGAAACAGAAAGAGAAAAATTAGAAAATTTTTGTAAATTCAACTAATTATTTGTAAACAGGTTTAAAATTTTTAACTAAGCCTTTAGCTTCTTCAATTTGTTTTTCTGACATTTCTTCTGAAATTACTTTAATAAAATGTTTACCAATTGCTGTTTCAGATAGACTAAACCATTTGTAAGCTTCAATATAATCTTCTTCTACCCCATTTCCATGTACGTACTGTTTACCCAAATGCAATTGGGCAACTGGATGTCCTCTGTTAGCAATTATTAAATATAACTTAGCAATTTCATCCCAGTAACCACCCATTTGAAGCCTAATACATTTTGCGTATTTAAGTTCAGTATCTAAGGCAATTTTATCACTAGATAAGTAGGGCCTCATAGGATCATGCTCATATTCAATCTCAAACTCATAGTCATTAGAAACTTTTTCTGCATTTATGTTTACTGTAAAAAATAAACAATAAATAATTATTAGTATAAATTTTTGCATACTTAATTAGCAGCTGCCTCAGCTGCAGTACTGACAGGAACTTCATTTCCTCCAGGATATATAGAAAAGTTAGCACCTTGAAGTATAAAGCCTATTGAACCATTTACGGCTACATCACCGACTATTTGTTGAGGATCAATTCCATTTCCACCACATGATTTACTTAATTCGGAAGCAGTTAATCTATCCTTTAAGTCTAAAGAAGCATTTGCTGCTAAAATGGCTGGTGCAGCAATTAAACCTATAATGCCAATGATTGGAGTTGCTATTAAACGCGAATTAAAAATAAAATCTTCATTTTCAGATTTATCAATCATCGTTTTGCATAATTCACTATTTTTTTCATTAAATTTGTTTTTTGAATTATATTGAATTTGGTGTGCCATTTTAGCTGTTTCACTAGCACAGGCTCCAAAAATTAATAGCGTGGCTAATATGACTAACTTTAACAAATTCTACTCCTAATAATTAATTCTACAAAAATAAATAAATATAATATAATCTATAAATATTTAATAATATGAGAATTTAAGTAATATTTTGTTAAAGTCAACTAATAAAAATAAGACCTTTTTGGAAATAGAAAAAAAAATTTCTTGGTTATCTAATTATATTATACACTACGCAAATAATATCAGACATAAAGAGGATGACCTTAAAGTAGGAGGTCATCAAGCGTCAAGTGCCTCAGTAGTTTCAATACTGGTAGTTTTATATTTCAAAATCATTAATAAATACGATAGAATTGCCATAAAACCTCATGCCAGTCCTGTATTTCATGCCATTCAGTATTTGTTGAATAATCAAAATATTAAAAATCTTAAAAATTTTAGAAAACTAGATGGAGCTCAAGCTTATCCATCAAAAACTAAGGACTTTTGTGACGTTGACTTTTCTACTGGATCTGTAGGCCTTGGTGGGGCAATGACCATTTTTAGTTCTTTTACACAAGATTTTTTGAAAGAAAATCAATTATTGAAAACTGGAACAAATAAAATGATTTCTATATTTGGTGATGCTGAATTAGATGAAGGTAATGTTTACGAAGCTTTATTAGAAGGAGCAAAGCATAACCTTAAAAATTGTTGGTGGATTATAGATTACAACCGTCAATCCTTGGACGGAATTGTTTATGAAAAGCTTTTTGAAAAAATTATTAATCTTTTTGAGCTGATGGATTGGAATGTAGAAATATTAAAATATGGTTCAAAACTTCAAAAATTAAAACACTCCAATAGTGGTAAAAAAATCCTTAAATGGATTGATGACTGTCCTAATGATTTATTTTCAGCACTTACTTATCAAGGTGGAAAAGACTGGAGAAATACACTTTTAGAGGAATTTAAAGAAGATAAGAAGACTATAAAGTTAATACAAAGTTTTAACAATGAAGAGTTAAATGAGTTAATGACTAATCTAGCTGGTCATGACATAGAGTCTCTTGAAAATTCTTTTTCTAAATACTTTAATAGTGATAAGCCAACCTGTTTTATATGTTATACGGTAAAGGGTTTTGGTTTGCCCCTAGCAGGTCATAAAGATAATCATTCAGGCATAATGAATAATCAACAGTTTAGTGAATATAAAAGTTTGATGAATATTAGAGAAGGAAAAGAGTGGGATAAAACAGAAGGGCTTGAAATAAACATAGATGAATTTAATTCGATTATTGAATCAAATCCTTTGTATAAAAATAATAGAGAGTTTTCTGATTCAATAGAAATTAATTCTTTTGATGAAATTTCCTTTATTAATAATATTAGCACCCAAGAGGCTTTTGGTAAAATAATGAATGAAATAGGTAAAGTTAATAACAGTTTTACCAAAAGAATAGTTACTACCTCTCCAGACGTTACCGTATCTACTAGTTTAGGAGGGTGGGTTAACAAAAAAAATATATTTAGTACTCATAGAAAAAAAGACATTTTTGGGGAAAAGAAAGTTTTTTCTGCTCAGAAGTGGAAATATTTACCTCATGGACAACATATAGAACTTGGTATTGCAGAAAATAATTTATTTTTACTCCTAGCTTCTCTCGGGATAAGTGATAAGTTATTTGGCACAAGACTTCTCCCTATTGGTACAATTTATGATACTTTTATAGGAAGAGGTCTTGATGCTTTAAATTATGCTACATATATTGATGCCAGGTTTATATTGGTCGGAACACCTTCGGGCGTAACTTTATCTCATGAAGGAGGAGCTCATCAATCTATAATAACTCCAAATATTGGTATATCTCAACCAAATTTAACATATTATGAACCTAGCTTCGCAGATGAGTTAAATTTTTTATTTTTTTGGGCATTAAAGCATATTCAGCAAAAAGATGGTACTTCTATTTATTTTAGATTATCTACTAAAAAGTTAATACAACCTAATAGAACTCTTTCTAAAAAAGACCAAAAAGAAATTATAAATGGTTGTTACTGGTTTAAAAGACCAAAAACAAAACAGTCAATAATTTTAATTTGTACAGGAGTTATAATTGGTGAAGTAGAAAAGATGAGAAAAGAAATAATAGATGAAGAGATAGATTTAGGAATTCTCATTGCTACATCTCCTGACAAATTATATGCAGACTGGATGAATTCTAAAAAAGATAATAGTTATTGTCATATAGAGGAAACATTAAAATCAATAAATCGAAACTCTTTAATAATAACAATAATAGATGCACATTCTAGTTCATTATCTTGGATAGGTTCTGTACTAGGACATAAAGTTTATCCTATGGGAATAAATAAATTTGGACAATCTGGAGATTTAAATGAGATTTATAGATACACTAACATTGATTTTAAATCAATTATTGATAGAATTGCAAAATCAATAGCTAATAATTAAAGCGGCTGTGGTGAAATTGGCAGACACGCCAGATTTAGGTTCTGGTGGAGAAATCCGTGGGGGTTCAAGTCCCTCCAGCCGCACCAAAGAAGATTTATGAAAAAAAATTATAAAAATATATTACTTAGTCTATTTGCAACTTTTTTCTTTGAGAAATTAGCTGCTGACAGCTTCTATGATTATCCAATGATTTATCTAGTAGAAGCATGTCAAATTACTCAAGAAAGGTACAACCCAAATGAATTTGGCCAAGAAGAAGTTTTAGAAGGAAGAAAAAGATATAGTATTTGCATGAACTTTATTTTGTCTTTATCGACAACGTTAAATAGCAGGTGTATAAACTTAGGTATTAAAAATTTGATGCCAGAAGAAAGCTTTACTTATGCTGATTTATCAGAAGTTCATACTACTCAGGATCTTATAAAGGAAATATTATCATATTCAAAAAAATACCCTCAGTTTGATAATCAAATTGCTTGGCTGCATGCAGCTAAAGCCATAAGCCAAAAATGGCCTTGTAGAAAAAACAATAGCAAATAATTATGGAAATTTGTTATTTAAATTGTAATACTAAATTAAGGATTAATTAAAAATGAAAGAAAATAAAAAGGAAGACTTGAAAAAAAATTTTATAATAAAAATTCCTTTTTCTGTTGTTGAAAAAAAAATGGAGGAAGATTTTTTAGAACTATCTAAAAATTTGAAAATAGCTGGCTTTAGGCCTGGCAAGGTTCCAATTTCTTTTGTAAAAAGTAAATACGAAAAAGATGTAAAAGCTAAAGTTACTGAAAAATTAATTCAGGAAGAAGGAAATAAAGAGTTTGAAAAAAAAGGTTATAGATTAGCAGCTCAGCCTAATGTAAAATTAAAATCAAAAATAGAAGATAAAGTGGATGTAGAAGTAGAGTACGAATTTGAGGTTTTACCCGATATTGCTCTTAAAAATTTTAGTGAGATAGAATTAACAAAGTATATTGCTGATGTAGAAGAAAAGGATATTAATAAAGTAGTAGAAAACTTATTTAATCAATATAAAGATTATAAAAAAGTAGAAAAAAATAGAAAAACTAAAAAAGGAGACAGACTAATAATTAGTTACAAAGGCTATATTGATGAGAAGTTATTTGAAGGTGGAGCGGCAGAAAAACAATCAATAGACCTGGGAAACAATAATTACTTTCCTGAGTTTGAAGATAACTTACTTGAAAAATCTATAAATGATAATGTTGAATTTATTATGACTTTTCCTAAAGATTACAATAAAAAAGAACTTAAAGGAAAAAAAGCTAAATTTAATATAATAATAAATGATATTTTAGAAGGTATTAAACTTAAAAATGAAGATGAATTAGCTTTGAAAACTGGTTCTAAAAACTCTAAAGATTTAAGAAGTAAAATCAAGAATGAATTAGAAAATTATTCCGAAGATTTAAGTTTTAATATGCTTAAACAAACTATAGTATCAAAATTAAAAGAAGCTTATTCATTTCAATTACCTGACATATTAGTTTCCAGAGAAGAAGAAATTTTAAAAAATAAAAATATAAAAAATGAAAATGATAAAAAAGAGTCTTTTAAGGTTGATATTAAAAAAGAAGCGGCAGATAAGGTGAAAATAGGATTAATAATTTCTGAAATAGGAATTAAAAATAAAATAAATGTAACTGAGAAAGAAATAGAAACTGCGCTTGCACGAATATGCATGCAGTATCCTGGAAGAGAAAAAGAAGTAATAGAACACTATAAAAGTAACTCTAGTGCTATGAATTCTCTGAAAGGTCCTATTTTTGAAGATAAAGTAATGAAATTTTTAGAGAATAAAGCACAAGTTACTAAAAAAGTTATAAATTCTGAAGAATTGTTACAAAAGCTTTCAAAAGGTGAAAGTAAAAATATAATGAAAGGTAAAAATGGAAAATAAAATAAAAGAATACGCTAGTTCTTTAATTCCTATGGTAGTAGAGCAATCTAATAGAGGAGAAAGAGCATATGATATTTATTCCAGGTTGCTAAAGGAAAGAATAATATTTTTAACAGGTCCAGTTACAGATGAAGTAGCTAGTGTTTTAATTGCACAATTACTTTTTTTAGAATCGGAAAGCCCTAAGAAAGATATCTTTATGTATATAAATAGTCCAGGAGGAATAGTAACTTCCGGATTGGGCGTATATGACACTATGCAGTACATAAAGCCAAAAGTTTCTACACTTTGCGTTGGACAAGCAGCTTCAATGGGATCCTTGTTGCTTGCTGCAGGAGCAACTGGCATGAGATTTGCTCTACCAAACTCAAGAATTATGTTACATCAACCTTCTGGAGGTTTTTCTGGACAGGCAACAGATATAGAGATACATGCAAAGGAAATTTTAGAAATTAAAGAAAGGCTTAATAAAATTTATGAAAAACATACAAAACAAAAAGTTGAAGTAATAAGAAAAACTTTAGAAAGAGATTATTTTATGACTGCAAGTGAAGCAAAAAAATTTGGGGTCATAGATCAAATAATTGATAGTAGAGATCAAATGAAAGGTTAATATGTTGAATATAAATAAAATTTTATGTAAATTAAATTATGTCTAAAGATAAATCTGAAAATAAAAATACCCTTTATTGTTCTTTTTGTGGAAAAAGCCAACATGAAGTAAAAAAATTAATTGCTGGACCTACTGTATTCATTTGCGATGAGTGCGTAGAATTATGTATGGACATCATAAAGGAGGAAAATAAATCTGTTATTAATCAGAAGCTAGAAGGAATTCCATCTCCAATAGAAATTAATAAAGTTCTAAATGATTATGTAATTGGTCAAGAAAATGCTAAAAAAGTTTTATCAGTAGCAGTACATAATCATTATAAAAGAATAGGGCATATGACTAAAAATAAAAACGATGTGGAACTGTCTAAATCTAATGTGCTTTTAATTGGACCAACTGGTTCAGGAAAAACTCTGCTAGCTCAAACCTTAGCTAGAATTATAGATGTTCCTTTTACAATGGCAGACGCCACTAGTTTAACAGAGGCTGGCTATGTAGGAGAAGATGTTGAAAATATAATTTTAAAGCTTGTGCAAGCTGCTGATTACAATATAGAGAGAGCTGAAAGAGGAATTATATATATTGATGAAATTGATAAAATTAGTAGAAAATCGGATAACCCATCGATTACTAGAGATGTATCAGGAGAAGGTGTTCAACAAGCTTTACTAAAAATAATGGAAGGTACAATAGCTAGTATACCTCCACAAGGAGGAAGAAAACATCCTCAGCAAGAATTTTTGCCCGTGAATACATCAAATATATTATTTATTTGTGGAGGTGCTTTTAGTGGTTTGGAAAAAATAATTTCTAAAAGAGGAACATCAGCAGGTATCGGTTTTAGTGCTAGTGTAAAAATGCCAGAGACAAGAAATTTTTCTGAAATTTTATCTGGGGTTGAACCAGAAGATTTACTTAAATATGGCTTAATACCTGAATTTATTGGAAGACTGCCAATACTGGCTTCTTTAGATGATTTAGATGAAAAGGCTCTTATAGAAATTTTAACCGTTCCTAAAAATTCTTTAGTAAAACAATATAAAAAAATATATTCTTTAGAGGATGTCAAATTAACTTTTACAAAAGAAGCCTTAAAAGCTATAGCAGGTAAAGCAATATCTAGAAAGACTGGAGCTAGAGGCTTAAGGTCGATAATGGAAGAAATACTATTGGACAGCATGTATGAAATACCATCAGAAGAAAATATTAATGAAGTAGTTATTAATGATGATGTTATTATGGGTAAAGGTAAACCTATAATTGCTTACAGTAAAAAAAAACCAGACTTAGAGACTAGAGCTTAAAAAATTTTCTTGAAATCTCGATTAACAACTATCACGTATATAATATAGGAGGTCTTATGACAAATTTGCCATTATTACCATTAAGAGACATTGTTGTTTTTCCAGAGATGATTGTTCCCCTTTTTGTTGGACGAGAAAAATCTGTAAAAGCTATCGAAGAAGTTATGAAATCTCAGTCAAGCAATAAACAAGTTTTACTTGTAACTCAAAAAGAAGCAGTTACTGATGATCCGAATGAAAATGATCTCTTCAAAGTCGGAATTTTGGGGAACATATTACAAATGTTAAAATTACCGGACGGAACGGTAAAGGTTTTAGTGGAAGGTAAAACTAGAATAAAGACTTCTAAATATAATATATCAGAACACTTTTTAAGTGCAAGCTATACTGAGTTTCCTGAAAGAATTAAGAAAGATGATGAATGTAAAGCTTTAACAAGAGCAATTTCTGAACAGTTTGAAGGTTATATAAAAGTCAATAAAAAAATTTCCAAGGATGTCTTATCATCTGTAGTACAATCTGATGATCCAAGTAAAATTTCAAATACAGTTGCAGCTCATCTGAATATAAAAATTTCAGATAAACAAATGCTTTTAGAGACTGAATATTTAGATGCTAGGCTTGAAAAAATTTTAGAGCTTCTCGAGTCAGAATTAGATGTTTTAAAAGTTGAGAAGAAAATTAGATCTAGAGTAAAAAGGCAAATGGAAAAAACTCAAAGAGAGTATTACCTGAACGAACAACTTAAAGCTATTCAAAAAGAGCTTGGAGACAGTGACGATGGGTCTGATGATAATGAAGATTATCTTAAAATGATAAGTTCATTAAAATTGACAGACGAAGCAAAGAAAAAAGCAGAAAGTGAACTGAAAAAACTTAAAACAATGAGTCCAATGTCTGCCGAATCTACTGTAGTAAGAAATTATTTGGATTGGTTATTAGGTATTCCTTGGAAAACACCTTCGAAAATTAAGTATGACTTAAATGATGCTTTAATATCTTTAAACAAGGATCACTTTGGGTTGGAAAAAGTAAAAGAAAGAATTATAGAATACTTAGCTATTCAAAAAAGAGTTAAAAAGGTACAAGGTTCAATCTTGTGTTTAGTAGGTCCTCCAGGAGTTGGTAAAACTTCTTTAGGTAAATCAATTGCTAAAGCTACAGGAAGAGACTTTGTAAGAATGTCTTTGGGAGGTGTTAGAGACGAAGCAGAAATCAAAGGTCATAGAAGGACATACATTGGTTCCATGCCCGGCAAAATAATACAAGGAATGAAAAAAGCTGGTACATCAAATCCTTTATTTCTTTTAGACGAAATTGATAAGCTAGGTGCAGATTGGAGAGGAGATCCTTCTTCAGCATTACTAGAAGCTCTTGATCCTGAACAAAATAATGCTTTTAGTGATCATTATTTAGAAGTAGATTATGATTTGTCTAATGTGCTTTTTATTACTACAGCTAACTCATTAAATATGCCTCAGCCTCTTTTGGATAGATTAGAAGTAATTCAATTATCTGGCTATACAGAAGAAGAAAAACTACAAATCGCAAAAAAACATTTATTAAAAAAACAACTTACTAAAAATGGTTTAAAATCCAATGAATTTAAAATAAGTTATCCTACTATTAATAGCGTAATAAAGTATTATACTCGTGAGGCTGGTGTAAGAAATTTAGAAAGAGAAATTTCTAAAATATGCAGAAAAGCAACAACGGAAATAGTCAAAGGTAACGCCAAAAAAGTTACTGTTAGTAACACTAATTTACCTGAATTTTTAGGAGTTAAAAAATTCAGACATGGTGAAACAGAAAAAAAAGATCTTGTTGGTATAACTACTGGTTTAGCATATACGCAATTTGGTGGAGATATCTTAGCAATCGAGGCAGTACTAATGCAAGGAAAAGGAAGAAGACAAGTAACAGGGCATTTGGGTGATGTAATGAAAGAATCTATTCAAGCAGCTGTTTCTTATGTCAGGTTTAATGCTCCAACTTTGGGCATTATTCCTCCGGAATTTGAGAAAAAAGATATACATGTTCATGTTCCAGAGGGAGCTACTCCTAAAGATGGACCATCTGCAGGTGTTGCTATAGTAACATCAATTGTTTCAATTTTAACAGGTATACCTGTTAATCATAAGGTTGCTATGACAGGTGAAATTACTTTAAGAGGTAGGGTTCTTCCGATTGGTGGCTTAAAAGAAAAGTTATTGGCTGCTCTAAGGTCAGGTATAAAAAAAGTAATCATTCCAAGAGATAATGAAAAAGATTTAGAAGAAATACCTGATAACGTTAAGAAAAAAATAAAAATTATTGTTGCAGAAAATATTTTAGAAGTTTTAAAGGAATCTTTAGTTAAAAGTTTGTCACCTATAAAGTGGAAAGAAGAAGATTTAGTTATTGATGGAGGAATTAAAACTTCTAACAATAAAGGTATAGTTCGTCACTAAGTAAAATATATCATTGACCTTTTAATAAATAAAATTAAAATAAATTAAATTTAAAAAAGGAGTAATTGTGAATAAAAACGAATTAATCTCAGCTATGTCAGGTGCGTCAAATCTGAGCCAAACTCAGTGTACTGAAGCTTTACAAACATTTATTAATACCGTAACAGGTGAATTAAAAAACGGTTCAGAAGTTAAAATAATAGGATTTGGAACTTTTAAAATATCAAAAAGGAAAGCAACAACTGGTAGGAACCCGCAAACTGGAGCAGCAATACAAATACCTGCTTCTAATCAGCCAAAGTTCTCTGCCGGAAAAGCATTAAAAGAAGCAGTTAATTAAAATAGAATTGTTATTTTTTGTAAATAACTTGGGCGATTAGCTCAGCTGGGAGAGCATCTCGTTTACACCGA
>CENP01059520.1_pt1 | contig 12949 bp, 12 predicted proteins | sample 361281 | NCBI WGS metagenome assembly CENP01 (sample SAMEA2591122, study PRJEB7988) | marine metagenome | biome: marine biome (ENVO:00000447); feature: deep chlorophyll maximum layer (ENVO:xxxxxxxx); material: saline water (ENVO:00002010), including plankton (ENVO:xxxxxxxx) | depth 70 m
CCATCCAACGGCCCAATAGTTTATTTGAGTGGCCAACATGTAAGACATAATATCAAACAGGAGCTTGAAAACTTAGATTTCGAAGTCGATGTAAGTGTCACCTATGAAGCCAAAGAAGTAAAAACTTTTAATGCTGACATGCTCAAATCACTCGAAAAGAAAGAAATTACGGGGGTGTTTTTATATTCACCCAGATCGGCTAGAATATTTATTGATAATATGAAACGCACCAAGCTTACGGCAGTTGCTCAGGACCTAAAGGTATATTGTATAAGTTTGGCTGTTGCTGATGAATTAAAAGAATTAAAATGGGAAAAGGTCCTTATTGCACAAAAGCCTGACAATGCAGAAATGTTAGCGCTTGTGATGGAAAGGTAATACTAATTACTGACGTATCATTAATAATTCTAATCGAGCGATGGCGATCTGTTTATGACAAATAATAGCAAGCAAGAAAAAGCTCCAAAAGATGTAAAGTTGCCAAAAGAACGTATTGACAAAATATCGGATGAAAAAGCTAGGTCCAGTGTGACCAAATTTAGGTCTAAATTCTGGAGATACGGATTATTAACCTTTATCATCATTTTGAGTTTAATATATGTTATCGTGAACTCAAGCTTTGACACGAACAGTATCCCGATTAAATTTGCAAAAGTGTGGAATACTGGCTTGAGCTTACTACTCACAACAGAAGAAAAGCCCACCGACAGTTCAATATTAAAAAATACTGATATCGCGGAAAGGGTTCAACGCAAGACTTATGCTGCCAAAACCAACGTATCTGAAAATAATGTTTCGGATTTAGAAGAAAAGATAACCATTCTTCAGGAAAAGCTTGAGGCTGTGAATGAAAGATTTCGGCGTGTGGATAATGTAAATACTGCTGCGGGCTCAAACGCGAATATAAAGACTTATAATAATTTGGAGCAATTATATCAAAGCCAAAGCCGCTTAGAGGAAATTTTGACAACATTGATTGATCGTGTAGCTATTCTGGAGAGAGAAGAAAGTACTATGATGGCTACTATCAACGAAATTCAGCAGGTGTTAAGCCAACAAGAAAAGAATGTATCTGTAGTAAGTGACAGGCTCGTTTCCGAGATTGAAAGTCTTAACAGACGAGAAATAAATGAGGGAGACAAAACCCTGCAAAGTCCTATGATCGTCTTCAGTTTGGGACATCTGTTAGCGACCATCAGACAAGAACGACCATTTACTATTCAACTCGAGTCTTTACGCCTGAACTCGAATGGAAAGTTAGAGATAGAAAAACATATTGACCAGTTGGATAAATACGCTGCAACAGGGATTCCTAATTTATCTTCGTTACTTAAAAAGTTAGAGCTCATAAAATATAATCAATTAAGGCATGAAGAGATGAAAAGGAATGGAATACTTAGCGGGGTATTATCTCAGATAAAGTCATTAGTTAAAATTCGGAAAATACAAGGTTCAGACTCTAAATCCATCCCAATAGCCATTGACGCTGCAGTCGAAGCGTTGCGATTCGGTAACTTGAAGTTGGCGATTGGGTATTTAAAGAAATTAGAACCAAGTCTGTCGAGTGAATTGAAAGGATGGTTAAAAGAAGCAGAAGGCCTATCAATTCTGGAAACTATAGTTCCTAAACTCGAAGGTCTAGTTCTGGCAAAGTTATTTAAAAGTGAGTGACTGATAATGCTCCGTATTATCTTTTTTATTACTCAACTAATTTTGCTGGTTAGTTTTGCAGTTTGGTTAAGCGATAACCCTGGAGAAATCGAAATAAATTGGCTTAACTATGAGATAGAAACGCATTTCAGCGTTTTTCTTATAGTTATTGCTTTAATCTTTTTTGGTGTTTGGTTCATCTACTATGTTTTAAATATTATTCTAACTGCTCCAAAGACATTTCTTGATCGAAGAAAAAATCGCCATCAATTCGAGGGTTACAAAGCGTTGACACTTGGGATGGCTGCTGTGGCGGCGGGAGACAAGGATGAGGCTGTCAGGATGTCTAGAAAAGCCAATAAACTTTTGAATGACCCATCTGTTACCCGGTTATTATCTGCCCAAACAGCGACCTTAAATGGAGACGAGGCCGCAGCGGTAAATTATTTTAATGCTCTCAGTGAAGACCATGAAACTGAGTTTGTCGGCTTATTAGGATTAATGCGACAAGCAATGGCAAATCAAGATCCAATACGATTGCTTGAGCTCACCAAGAAAGCATATAAAAAACGGCCTGATTCGGTATTTGTTTGCGAGACCTTATTTGATCTTCAAACCAAGGCATCAGACTGGGAAAATGCCCAAAACACACTGACAGATGCGGTGCGTCGTAAAGTAAAGACAGAGAAAGTAGCCGCAGGTCCACGAGTGACTATTTATACAGCGAGGGCGCTTGCCTTTAAAAGTAACGATATGACCCGAGAAGCAACTCAATATGCTGATAACGCATTGAAAGACGATAAAAACTTTATCCCAGCGGCTATACTCCGAACTAAACTCATTGAAAAACCCGCAAAGGAACGTAAAATTATACGATTGCTCGAGGACATAATATCTTCCAATCCTCATAGAGAGCTTATAATAAACTATCTGAAATTATGGCCTGATGAAACATCACTTCAAAGATTTCAAAGATTACAAAAAGTTATGGTAAAATGCACAAATTCGTTGCAAGGGCAATTGATATTAGCTGAAATAGCGTTGGATGCTGGGTTGTGGGGCGAGGCTCGCAAGAACCTAAACGAAATATCTCAAGACGATATCACAAGCCATGGGTGTCGCCTTATGGCCCGTGTCGAACAGCAAGAGAAAAGTGACGAGAAGGAAGCTAGACGATGGTTTGAAATGTCCATTACTGCTAAAACTGATCATAGCTGGACATGTAAGTCTTGCGGCGCCACAAGTGAAGAATGGTCGGCGTTATGTGGTAATTGCGACGCTTTCGATATGCTAACCTGGAAAGTTCCACCAAGAGTATCCGCTATATCTAAAAGCATTACGTTTGACACAAAGGAGGAACAATTAGAGATCATAGAGCAATAGAAAGTGTGCCATTTCTATCATCGAGAGAAAACTAATTTAAAGCTTGCACAATTTCGTCGCACATTTTTTTTGCATCAGAGAAAAGCATCATTGTATTATCACGAAAAAAAAGCTCATTATCTACACCGGCATAACCGGATGCCATAGATCTTTTTATGAAGAGAACTGTTTGTGCGTTTTCAACATCGAGTATAGGCATTCCATAAATAGGGCTTGACGTATCAGTTTTTGCCGCTGGATTAGTTACATCATTTGCCCCAATGACGAATGCCACATCAGTTTGTGAGAAATCTCGGTTTATCTCGTCCAGTTCTAGCACCTGTTCGTATGGAACGTTAGCTTCTGCGAGGAGTACATTCATATGACCAGGCATTCGTCCAGCTACTGGATGAATCGCATATCGCACGTTCACTCCTTTTTCCTTAAGGATGTCTCCCATTTCTCGGAGTGCGTGCTGCGCTTGGGCTACCGCCATTCCGTAGCCAGGAACAATGATAACGGATGATGCATTCTCCATTATGAAGGCGGCATCTTCAGCGCTACCCGACTTTATTGCTTTATCGCTGCCTTGATGCGCATTGGTTAAATCACTTTCAACACCGAAGCCGCCAAGTATGACGCTGAAGAACGAGCGGTTCATTCCTTTGCACATAATATATGATAGAATGGCACCCGAAGATCCAACTAATGCGCCAGTTATAATTAGTAAGCTGTTACCCAATGTGAACCCTATTCCACAGGCCGCCCAACCGGAATAAGAGTTCAGCATCGATATGACAACTGGCATGTCGGCCCCGCCGATTGGTATAATGATTAAAATCCCAATCAAAAAAGATAGTGCGAGAATCGACCAAAATATTGCCTCATTTTGGTCGAGAACTATTAAAATTATTAAGCCAAAGATAGAAATGCCCAGTATTGCGTTAAAAAAATGTTGTCCTTTGAAAGTCAGGGGAGCTCCAGAGATTATCCCCTGTAGTTTGCCAAAGGCGATGATTGAGCCCGTGAATGTTATAGCACCAATTGCTAGCCCCAGCGTCATTTCAATCAAACTTGCAGTATTAATATTTAGAAATTGCCCTATTCCGTATGCTTCGGGTCTATAGAACGCTGCGGCTGCAACAAAACACGCGGCTAGACCAACTAAACTATGAAAAGCTGCAACCAACTGTGGCAATGCTGTCATTTCAATTTTACGAGCTATAACAGTTCCGATTGCTCCTCCGATTACAAGCCCAGCAATTATAACTTCGTAACTTAGTACCTCTGGAAGGGCTAAAGTCGTTCCAATAGCTATTATCATTCCGGAAATACCAAAAATATTGCCTTGGCGCGCACTATCGGGTGAACTAAGGCCGCGGAGTGCTAATACGAAGCAAACACTAGAAATCAAATAAAGAAATGCTGAAATATCATCTGTCATCTTGAAACTCGCTCTCAGCGCTTCTTTTTGAACATAGAGAGCATTCTCTGTGTCACAATAAATCCGCCAAAGATATTAATTGAAGCCAAAACGATTGCACAAAAACCCATCGCTTGTGCCAAATTTCCCTCTGCCGGCCCTGCCGCTATTAGCGCGCCTACGATGATCACAGAAGAAATAGCATTAGTAACGCTCATCAATGGTGAATGGAGCGCTGGTGTTACGCGCCAAACTACATAATAGCCAACAAAGCAGGCTAGAACTAATACGGTAATACCAAATATAAATGGGTCGACACCTTCGGGTTGCACAATAATATCCTTTCTTCGAAACTTGTCTTAATTATCAAATCAAAAATGTTCCATTAATTAACAGTTGATACATGGATTGGTGTTCTTGTTTTAAATGAAAGAGGGATACAAGATGATTAATAAAAGTTTACATAAAAGTTTGGAGGACCTCTCCATTTTGGGTAAGTAAGGAGCCTTTAATTATTTCGTCGTCAATATCAATAATTATCTGTTTCTGATCTTGATTTATCATTGGCGTAAGAAAGTTTAATAAGTTTTTCGCGAATAAGATGGAAGCATCAATAGGGAGCTTACTCGCCATATTAGTCTGGCCGACAATGGAAACACCATTTTTAACGATGGTCTTATCGGCGACCGATAACGGGCAATTACCTCCCTGTTCGACTGCTAGGTCAACTAACACGGATCCAGGTTTCATTGTTTTTATCATATCTTCAGTTACTAAGACTGGCGCAGGGCGACCAGGTATCAAAGCTGTACAAATCACAATATCTTGCTTAGCGACTGTTGATGCGATTAGTTCCGACTGTTTAGCTTTGTATGCATCGCTCATCTCTTTCGCGTAACCACCTGCTGTTTCCGCTTGTTTAAATTCCTCGTCTTGGACGGCTACGAAGCTTGCGCCTAAGCTTTCTACATTTTCTTTAGCAGCAGGTCGTACATCACTTGCTGAAACAACAGCCCCTAGGCGACGCGCTGTAGCAATGGCTTGGAGACCTGCAACGCCAGCACCCATAACCAAGCACTTTGCGGGCGGGACGGTCCCAGCGGCTGTCATCATCATTGGGAAGGCTCTGCCAAAAGTATTCGCTGCCTCAAGTACTGCTTTATAGCCGGCTAAGTTTGATTGAGAGGATAAAGTATCCATCGTTTGCGCTCGTGTTATGCGTGGCAATAATTCCATAGAGAAAACGGTAATTCTTTTACTTGCTAGAGTTTCTAAAAGCTTATGACTAGCATATGGTTCCATAAGACAAATAAGAACAGCACCATCTTTCATCAGCGCAACTTCATTCAATTCGCTCTTGCCTTTGCTTTCCGGGACGATTGGTTTTTGAACTTTGAGAACTATGTCTGCTTGGGAGAGGGCTTCGACAGATGTTTTGACGATTTTTGCCCCAGCGTCTGCATAAGCCTTGTCTGTTATAGCCGCAGTTATTCCTGCTTTCGATTCAATGAGGACAGAAAGTCCTAAATCTAGGAATTTCTTTACCGTATCTGGTGTAATGGCAACTCTGGATTCTCCTGGTCGCCGTTCCTTTATTATACCAACTTGCATATTATGTACCCCGCCGAAACATAGGTTTTGAAGTGCATATAATTTGCTGATGCAGCATCAACCGTCCGGTATAAACTAATGTCAATTGACGTCCAATGATTAATCACTTTACGCACAGTAGTCCCTTACTCGATGAGGTAAAATTATTCAATAGTAGATCTTCTTCTTTGTTGCTCAATTTGCATTAAATCTTTGCGCATAAATCTCTTTATTCTCTTTATTGATGTGCGACAGGAAGCACTCATTCGGTTACTTTGTTGCTCACAAGATAAGAATAAATCTGCTATCACTGATTCCCAATTTTTTTTGGCGTAGAGTAATTCCTCAGCATAGTATGCGTTTTTAGTGTCGGAATTTCTGAAATTTTTTCTTCTCAAAGCAATATGAAGTGCGCGTGGTAATTTACTTTGAGGTCCCAGATCATGAGCTGTGTAACGGCTAGAGAGGAGTGAGATTTTTTCTCCACTACTTACTCTATCTAATAGCCTTCGTTTGTGTGTTGGCTCTAATATAATATTTGAGGTCCAATAACCAACGTGGTTACATTTTATCCTTATTGGCTTTCCAAGGGTTTTTAAATTTACCAAAGCGGGGGTAGTCATATCAAGAACCTTTCCTGAGTATCCCTCTACTTTGCATGATAGTAATCTTGGAAATGAGGTCACATAGGTATGATTGGACGAAAGGGAAGATATTTCCTTAGATTGGTTTGTGGTTTGGCATCCAGCGCAAAATATATATAAAGTCATCGAAAGTAATATTTGGGATGCTTGTCGTTGGGTCACGCGCTTTTTACCTTTTATTATCAAAATAAATAATATCAAAATTATCGATTAATATCAAAGTCCAACTAGGAGCCGCTATCTCATTATGATTATGACGCCTCTGGTTGACACGGATCAAGGAACGCTCCATCTAAAGGTGATGGGAAATGTCAAATTCGATCTAATTAATAGAACCAAGGAGGCAGATAAAGCTATAGCGATCTGGCTTGCAGTAATTGCTGGAATGGTTGCAGCTATGGTTATAATTGGGGGAATAACTCGTGTTACGGGGTCTGGTCTTTCCATGGTTGAATGGCGCCCTTTATTAGGATGGTTGCCACCATTGAGTGATGAGGAGTGGCAGCGTATTTTTAAACTCTATCAGAACTCCCCTGAGTATAGGTATATAAATACATGGATGGATTTGAGCGCGTTTAAGAGCATTTTTTGGTGGGAATATATCCATAGATTATGGGGGCGCCTAATCGGCGTTGCTTTTTTTCTGCCATTTATTTTTTTCCTTGTTACTCAGAAAATTAAAAGAAGGTTTCTTTCAAGAATATGTCTTCTATTCTTTCTAGGGGGGCTACAAGGTGCTCTTGGTTGGTGGATGGTTAAAAGTGGTTTGTCCTCTGATCCTTCGGTAAGTCAATATAGACTTGCAACGCATTTAGGAGTGGCGTTTTCAATATTGGGACTTTTGATTTGGACAATCTTAGATCTAGTTGGTAAACGCGATGTGTTGGAATCTAAGGCTACAGTCTATCATGCAAATACAGTGACAGGTCTAATATTTTTGACGGTGATCGGTGGCGCTCTTGTTGCAGGTCTCAAAGCGGGGTTAGTTTATAATACGTTTCCTCTTATGGGTGAGGGAATGATTCCACCTGACTATTTCAGTGTTGAGCCATATTGGCGTAATATTTTTGAGAATGTTCCAGCCGTACAATTTAATCATCGTATTTTAGCAATCATCACTGTATTGGCTATAGTCAGTCTATGTGTGTACTCCCACTTTTTTTGCAAAAATGAATGGTTGTTGAAAACGATCTATGTGATGACCACATTAGCTATCTTACAATTTTTATTAGGGGTTTTAACTTTAGTAAACTTTGTTCCAGAAGGACTAGCTGTCGCGCATCAATTTATTGGGCTGTGCCTCTTTGGAACTAGTGTCGTAATCTCTTGGGGCGTAAGTATACCGCGTCGCTACTCTCCAAGTCAGACTAATAATATTTAATTCGCATGAAGTGGTGTAATATACTCAATTAAAGAGAGCTATACTGCTAATTGGTTTTTTCTGACGCCTTCATTATCCGGCGCTTCAGAGTTCGCGCTTCAGGAGCCAACTTGGCATTTTTTGTATTTTTGAGAAATTCGTCTAATCCGCCATTATGTTCGATTGTTCTTATAGCAGAAGTCGTCAAACGAATCCGTATGGTTTGTCCAAGCGCCTCGCTCATAAGAGAGGTGCGTTGCAAATTAGGAATAAATCTACGTTTGTTTTTGTTGTTCGCATGACTGACATTATTCCCAGTCATCACGCCTTTACCACTAATAGAACATCTGCGAGCCACGGCTCTTCCCTCCAACCATTACCCCAGTAATATGGGCCGATCCAAAAAGCAGTCAGGGTATACGATAGTAGAAGGTGTGCGTCAAGAACTTGCGTTATGTTTGTTGCTCTTATTCGTCAAATTACCATTTTAAAGAAGGCATTACATAGTTCGCATCTACTTTTAAAATTTTTTGTAACTCATTGAGTTCGCCTTTCAGAATGCCACCTTTATTTGGGTTGACCAATTCGTGAACTCCCGAGGCTATCAACATTGAATGGATACCAAAGTTATTGGCTCCCAATATATCTGTTTCCAGATTATCTCCAATCATAACGGTTTTATTTTTTTTCTCTGGAGTTGCTATATCCATACATCGTTCAAAAACCTTTGGGTATGGTTTACCTACGAATATCACGCGTCCCCCAATTGTTTGATAATATTCCGCAATCCCTCCTGCACATAAATGCTTTTCTTTTCCATGGAAAACAATTTTATCTGGATTAGAACAAAGCATAGGGAGATTTCTTTTTTGAGCCATTGTGAGTAATTCTTTATAATCACTGAGCTGATTATCTTCAGAATCGGGACCTGCATTCAATATCCATTCAGCTTCTGAAAGGTTTTCCGCGGGAACAAATTTTTCTTTAGGTAAAGTATTGGGGAAACGATTAGGTCCTATCTCGAAAACTTTACCATTAAAAGCTGAAAATTCTTTTGATTCCATGCTTATCAGTTGCGAATTAGCTTCCCCCCCGGATGTTACAAGGTGATCATAGTGCAGTGTTGAAAGTCCAAGTCGTCCGAGGCGCTGATGAACTACCTCGGGAAGCTGAGGAGAATTTGATAGAAATATGACTTTTTTATCTCTTTTTTTGAGCTGCTCCAGCAGGGCTTTGATTCCGGGGAATAGTGCTTGTCCGTCATAGATAGTCCCCCAAAGGTCTAGAATGAAAATTTCATAATTTTCCGAGATGACCCTTAAACCACTTATTTCTTTGGTAATCATCGATTGGCTGCTGTGGCAGCTTTTGGTGCGCCAAATAAATAACCTTGACCAAAATCTATTTGCAAATCTAGGAGATCTTTAAGCATCTCCTCATTTTCAATTTTTTCTACGATTAAGTCCATTGCGACACGGTCTAGAGCGCCTTTAAGCGCCCTCATATTTAAATTAGGAGCATCTCCCCGCGCCATCTCGTGAAGAAGATGGGCGTCAATTTTAATAAATTTAAAACCTTGTGATGCTAGTTTTGGAAGATCTATGTTCAATTGGTGGAGTTGGTCTAATGAAAGGCGAAAGCCTAGTTTAGATAGCCTTTCTAAACCATTTTGAATTTCGTAGTCTTTATCTAATATTGTTTCTTGGCTAAACTCGAAAACAAGACTTGAGGTCAAGTTTGTATTATCCGCCATGAAATCAATGAAATCAGTGAAAAAGTCGATATCCGTAAGGGTGGACTTAGATATATTACAAAAGAATACTATTTCCGGATTGTCTCGACGGGTGCGCCGCACAAGTTGCACACATTTGAATAAAAGCAGGTTGTCGACAGCCGCTGCTAGTCCAGCTGAAGCTGCAACAGGTAGATATTGCTCTGGTCGGATGATATTACTTTTGTCGTCCATTATTCTTGAAAAACATTCAAAAAATACTTGTGACCGTTGCGGTAGTCTCACTATTGGTTGAAGGTAAAGCTCAATATGATCCTCTCGAACGGCCTTTTCTAAAAATTTAAGTATTTCATTATCACTATACTCGAGAATAGGTTCACGTGTGATGGCCTGATCTTGTTGGGTTTGCTTTATTTCCGGTTGTTCTAGGACTGCAGGTTCCGATATAGCATCCTCTGTGTGTAACTGACCATTAACTTTATCTGTGAATTGTTTCATTAAAGATCGCAGCATTCTAAGTTCTGATGCGATTTTTGGGTTTTCAAGATTGTTATTGAGTTTATCTTGAGCAGCATCCAACTCCACTCGCGTCTCAACTATTTCCCTGTCTAATGCTTGTAGTTGATCCTTAAGTTCGTTGAATTCTTCTCTGATCTGTTTATGCCTGAGATTAAGATTAAAGACAAAGATTATAATTAAAGCGGTTATGCTGAGTAACCAGGCAGGAAGAGGCACCCAGTTTGGCGCAAGAAAGTCTACTCCAATTCCTATCCCCACCAGCACTATAGAAAGCGCTATAACGATAGTCTTTTTCACTATTTAGGCTCCTTTTCTAATCTAGGATCTTTTTATCGGCCCAATATTTAGCATCTATTCCAACGGCATCCTGAACATTTTTAAAGTTATCATTTTTAATTAATAAGTTTAACCCGTCATTTATGGATTTAAACAAGCAAGGTCCTCGATATGTTAAGGCTGTATATAGCTGAACAAGGCTGGCTCCTGCTCTTATCTTTGCGTATGCAGTTTCTGCGCTATCTACCCCTCCCACACCAATCAAAGGTATTTTTCCTTTGCAGGCTAGGTAAGTTTGAGCAAGTTTCTTGGTAGATAATTCAAAAAGTGGAGGACCACTCAACCCGCCTGACTCAGTTTTTTTATACCCTTTAAGGAGGGGCGGCCTCGTTACGGTGGTATTTGAGACAACCAGACCAGAAACACTGGTTTTTAGCGCAATCTGGGTGATTTCCTTGATTTCTTTTTTTGTAAGGTCAGGAGCGATTTTTAAGAGTATTGGAGGAGTGAATATTTGGCCCTCGTTTTTGAAGCGGCTTTCTTCAATAGATCTAAGTAATTTTTCCAATTTTTCTGAGGACTGTAGATCCCTAAGTCCAGGCGTATTTGGAGAGGAAATATTGATAGTTATATAATCTGCTAGTGGTGAGACTATTCGTAATGCCTCTACGTAATCAGCGTTTGGTGTCGTACTATCTTTATTTATTCCGATATTGATACCGAGTACGCCTGTGCTCTTTACTCTTTTGGATAATCGTTTGACCGCGCGGGATAAACCATCGTTATTAAAACCATATCGATTTATGATAGCCTGATCTTCTTCTAGCCTAAAAACCCTGGGCCGCTCGTTTCCAGCTTGCGGTTTTAATGTTAAAGTTCCAACCTCGACGAAACCACACCCAAGCTTATCGAGTGAGTAAAAAGCTTCCGCACTTTTGTCGAAGCCTGCTGCTAGTCCTATCGGATTTTGAAATTTTATATCAAATATTTCTGAAGTCAGGGCCCCATCAATGTTATTGCTGTATCTGGGAGTAATGCCAAGTTTCAACGCTTGGATGGTTAGCAAATGCGCTCTTTCGGGGTCAAGCTTTCGCACTATGTTGAAAAGGAAGTTAGTTAAAGTCATAACTTATAGGTTTTCGTCCTTTAAAAGAGGGAAAACATGTTTTCCTTCATTATTGATAGGAAGGTCGAATACCCTGGTCACGGCCAATTTATCTAGCGATCCGTAGATGTGGGGGAATAGCTCCCCTTGCCGCGCATGCTCCCATCTTAAATCACTATTTTTGAGTTTCTTTGTGTCTACTTCTAATAACAAAAGGTTCTTTTCTCCTTTTCTATGTTTATTTGCACTTGCTTCTACCTGCTTAGCTGTAGAAAAATGCAAATACCCATCAATAGAGTCCTCAACTGATCCATCATAGAAATCTGAGCTTTTCGAAGCAACCCAGTCATCTTTTCGCGATAAGTGATATATCCAGCGGTTTCCCATTCTATTATTAACTTCCAGTGTTTTAATAACGTGCCATATTGCAGTCGAATTTAAACTATTGTTTCTATATATTTTAAATCTTCTTCCGCCTTATTTTCTTTATAGTTGCGCCGACGCTGTCGCAGTCATCAAAGACGTCTATTTTTTCAACATTAACCCTTACGTCTAAAACTCTTTTATCCAATAAACTTAAGTCAGCGATCTTTTCCGCAAAGGTCTCCACAAGAATAATATGTCCCTGTGCAATTATAGTTTTTATCTCATTTATTAGAGTTTCGTAGCAAGCCACTTTTCTATAGATAGCATCAGAAAATCCACTGTGGGGGTATTCCAAACTCATTTCTAAATTTATAATTACGCGCTGTTTTTGTTTTTTTTCGTGTGGATGTACACCGATAGACATTTCTAGCATTAGGTTTTTAATGTTTACTTGATAAGTAGAAACTAATTCTTCTTTAATTCTCGTCTCAAGAACCCAATCTTTTGATAATAACGTATTATCTGTAGCCATTTCGGCTGCTCCAATCATACTAACTTGGACTTAAGCATTTGGGTTTTTTCTGTATTTCAAACGCCACTCAACGTACTTAAGAGAGAGCATACTAATAAAAATCAGTATGCTCTCTATTTTTTAGCTTGAACGTTTGGGCTCAGCATAAAATTCTACCGGTTTCATCAATTTATTATCTTGATTAATTAAGGCACCAAGTTTTGCGCTTTCCTGTGTATATTTAATCCAATCAGGATCAGCTTGCATTGCGGTTCGTTTGGCTTCCCTATCACCAGCGTTTTCATATGCCCATATATGGACATACTGGTTAACATTTCCCGTTTCAGTAATCAGGTAAGCGACGGGCTGTCCCAGGTGTTTTGTTTGTGGGGCTTTGCCAAATTGCTCGTA
>CENP01054733.1_pt1 | contig 12948 bp, 9 predicted proteins | sample 361281 | NCBI WGS metagenome assembly CENP01 (sample SAMEA2591122, study PRJEB7988) | marine metagenome | biome: marine biome (ENVO:00000447); feature: deep chlorophyll maximum layer (ENVO:xxxxxxxx); material: saline water (ENVO:00002010), including plankton (ENVO:xxxxxxxx) | depth 70 m
AGAAATGCAAAATTTTATAGGATTGAAAAAATCAATCAAATGAAAATTATAGATCCTGAAAAACATAAAAATAGAATATTGGAGCAAATGAAATTGGATCTTCGACTTAAAAATAAACCTGAACACATTGAATGCTTTGATAATTCAAATTTACATGGAACAAACCCTGTTGCAGCATGTGTTGTTTTTAAAAACGGAAAGCCTTCTAAAAACGAATACAGGCTCTATAACATAAAAGATGTTGTTGGAATTGACGACTTTGCATCAATGAAAGAAGTTGTCTTTAGAAGATACAAAAGACTACTTGATCGTGAGGAAAGCTTACCTCAACTAGTTGTTGTCGATGGAGGCAAAGGTCAGCTATCTTCGGCATTAAAAGCCATTAAATCTTTGGGAATTGAAAATAAAATATCATTGATTGGAATTGCAAAAAGACTTGAAGAAATTTTTTTTCCTGCAGATCCTATTCCAATTTATCTTGATAAAAGGTCTGAGACATTAAAAATAATTCAGCAATTAAGAAATGAAGCTCATCGCTTTGGTGTTAATTTTCATAGAAAAAAAAGATTGAAAAATAGCTTTGATTCTTATTTAGACGATTTAAAAGGGGTAGGGCCAAAAACTAAAGAATTGCTTTTAAAAGAATTTAAAAGTGTAAAGAGAATTAAAGAGTCTAGTGTCGAAGAATTCATAGGTTTATTAGGAGAAAAAAGAGGTGAGAAAATTTATAATTTAATAGATAAATAAATGAAAAAAATAATTTTAGCCATTATCATTTTTACTTTTTCATTTTCATACTCACAAATATCTAAAGAAAGATTTGTTTCAAATTCAATTAATTCTTTTAAGGAAGGTGAATGGCTTCAATTTAGAGTTCATTATGGATTTTTCAACGCAAGTGAAATTGAAATTAAACTTGAGAAAAAAAAATTAGATAATATACCCGTATTCCACGCAAAGGGATATGGAAGATCTACTGGCCTGTTGAGATTTTTTTTCAAAGTTGAAGACTATTACGAATCATATTTTAATGAATCTAATGGTTTACCTGTATGGTTTATTAGAGACATATATGAAGGTGGATATACCAAAAACCTCGAGATGTTTTTCAATCATGACTTAAAGACTGTTAAGTTGAATGATAAGAAAAACAAAAGAATTTTAAACTTTGATATTAACTCAAATGCCCAAGACTTAATCTCGGCATTTTACTACTTAAGGAATTTTTATGATACTGACAACTTAGAAATTAAAGAGGAAATAAGTTTAAACATGTTTTTCGATGAAGAAAACTATTTGTTTAAACTTAGATTCTTAGGTTACGATGCACTCAACACTAAATTTGGTAAGGTTGAGTGTATGAAGTTCCGACCTTATGTGCAAAGCGGCAGGGTGTTTAAGGAACAAGAAAGTGTAACTCTATGGATAAGCAATGACAGAAATAAAATTCCGATAAAAATGAAAGCAGATTTAAAAATTGGATCCATAGAATGTGATCTTGAAAACTTTAAGAATTTAAATCATCCATTTAATATTATTACCAATTAATTGTTGTTAACTTTTTTGATAAGTCATTATTGATGTTTAAAAAGAGGTTGAAAACTTCCCGAAATTTGTATGGTAATGAAAAATTATGTTTTCAATATAATATCTCTTTTTTTTATTTTAACAATACTAAGTTGTAAAAATGAAAAGAAAATACCAAAACCTATTGAAATAAGTGAGGAAATGATTGAAAAGCAGGATATTAACTATGGGCTTGATTTTAATAAGTTTTCATCAGAAGAACATAAAATCAAAAGAGGAGATACATTTGGAGACATACTAGAAAACAACGGAATCGATTATCCAGAGGTTTACCAGATACTTCAGAAAATAAAGAGTTCAATAAATATTAGAAAATTACAAATTGGAAAGCCTTACACTCTACTTTTTACTAAAGATAGTATTAGGGCTCCAAAATATTTTATTTATCACCCTGGACCCCTGAGCTATACAGTTGTGCATTTAAGGGACAGTATTTATGGGGAAAAAGTAGAGAAGCCTATAAGAATTGTTGAGTTGCAGGCAACTGGCACTATAAAAAGTTCGTTGTATGAAACAATGATCAATAGTGGTTATAATAGTATGCTAACGTATTTTTTGGCAGATGTCTACGCTTGGACAATTGATTTTACAAGACTTGATAAAGGTGATCGATTTAAAGTTATATATACCGAGAAGTTTGTCGATGATAGTATATCGATTGGAATTGAAAAGATTAAAGCAGCCTACTTTGAGCACAGAGGGAAAGGTCTTTATGCTTTTGAATTTATTTCGGACCAAAATAAAGGAATTATAGATTATTTTGATGACAAAGCTAAAAATCTAAGACGGGCTTTCTTAAAATCACCAGTCAAATTTAGTCGAATCTCGTCGAGATACAATTTAAAAAGGAAAATTGCATATTACGGACGTGTTAAACCTCATAAAGGAACAGATTACGCAGCTCCAGTTGGAACCCCAATAATGGCTACCGCAAACGGAAGAGTAACCGAATCTAAATATGCAAATGGTAACGGAAATTATGTTAAAATAAGACATAATAATAAATATTCTACCCAGTACCTGCACATGAAAAGAAGGAAAGTAAGAGTTGGACAATATGTTAACCAAGGAGACGTAATTGGTTGGGTTGGTATGACAGGTTATACCTCTGGTCCTCATGTATGCTATAGGTTTTGGAAAAATGGCAGACAAGTAGACCCTTACAAACAAAAATTACCAGAGGCAAAACCAATTTCGAAATCTCTAAAAGCTGAATTTTTTGAAAAAATTAAACCTTTAAAAACAAAATTAAGGTGCATTTATTTTGAAGATGAAGTACATAAGATAAAATTAGCAATGAATTACAATGATTTTACCAAGAATTAATCCTTTAAAAACCAAAAGTTGGTCAGAATTGAAAAAACACTTCAATGAAATTAAAGGCCAAACGATTTCACAATTTTTTGCAAACGATTCGAATAGGTTTAAAAAATTCTCAATAAAATTTGGTGATTTACTTTTGGATTTTTCAAAAAATAGGTTGACTGAGAAAACATTAGAAATTTTTGACAAACTTGCACAAGAGGTAAAACTAGATGATGCGATTAAATTATATTTCAATGGAGAAAAAATTAATGAAACCGAGAAAAGAGCTGTTTTACACACAGCCGTTAGAGATCAAAGTGATAATGAAATAATCCATGATGGAGAGAATATTATAAAAAAAATAAAATCTGAAAGAGAAAGAGTTTTTAAATTTTCTAATGAAATTATAAGCGGTAATTATCTAGGTTATTCTGGGGAAAAAATATCAACAATAGTTAATATTGGAATTGGAGGTTCTGATCTTGGTCCGAAAATGGTTACTGAAGCACTAGAATTTTACAGAAATCACCTTAAAATAAAATTTATATCCAATGTTGATGGTGATCATGTGCATTCATTATTAGAAGTTTTAGATCCTGAGACAACGGTTTTTATTATAGTATCAAAAAGCTTTTCTACTCAAGAAACCATAACAAATGGTGAAACAATCAAGAAATGGTTCATAGAAAAAACAAATAAAAAAGCTGTTTCAAAGCATTTTGTGGCGGTTTCAAACAATTTAAACAAAACAAAAGATTTTGGAATTTCTGGTGATAAAATTTTTCCTATGAATGATTGGGTGGGTGGAAGGTTTTCATTATGGAGTTCAGCCGGAATTACAATTGCTCTTGCAATTGGTCCGGATAACTTTCAAGAACTTTTAGATGGTGCAATGGACATAGATTATCACTTTAAAAAAACTGAATTTAAAAATAATATTCCAAAAATGTTGGCTATGATTAGTATTTGGTACAATAATTTTTGGAATTCTGAAACAGAAGCTATTATTCCCTACACTGAGTATTTGAGAAGCCTACCTGCATATTTACAACAGAGTGTAATGGAAAGTAATGGAAAAAATGTGAGTAGAAGTGGCGAAAAAACAAATTATCAAACTAGTCCAATAATTTGGGGATCAAGTGGTACAAATTCTCAACATGCTTTTTTTCAACACATCCATCAAGGTACAAAGCTAATTCCTGTAGATTTTATTGGATTTAAAAATTCTTTATTTAAAAATTCTGAGCACCAAAAAAAATTACTTGCAAATTTAATTGGTCAGGCCGATGCTTTAATGAAAGGAAAAAAAAGAGAAGAAGTTAAAAAAGAATTTATATCACAAAAAACAAGTGCAGATGAAATTGAATTTTTAACCCCGTATAAAATTTTTGAGGGTAATAAACCATCTAACGCGATAATTTTTGACAAAATTACACCTAAAAATATAGGTCGGTTAATTGCTATTTATGAGCATAAAATTTTTGTTCAGGGTATAATTTGGAATATTTTTAGTTACGACCAATGGGGAGTTGAATTGGGAAAACAATTGGCTACAAATGTTTTAAAAAGTATAAAATCAGAAAAAGGGAATAAAGAAAATTTGGATCCGAAATCACTAGTAAGTTTTTTATTTAACTAAGTTATTAATATGTTAAAAAAAGTTAAAGTTCCGATAAAATAATCGTTGCTATTTCTCTTTTTGGGTAAAATTTAAATATCAATTTTTTAATCTTGATTTAAAATACCCATTTAAATACATCTATACTTTTAACAAAAATTAATAAACATGAAAAAACTAATTTACTTTATATTATTACTTTCTATTAAACTTAGTTTCAGTCAAGGTGTAACTAGTTCTTCTATTGGAGGAAGAGTGCTAGATTCTGATGGTGAGCCTTTAGCGGGTTCTTCAATTTTAGTCATACATGAGCCTACTGGATCTAGATACGGGGTCATAACTGATTTTGATGGTTTTTACAGGGTCTCCGGACTAAGGCCAGGTGGTCCCTATAATCTAGAAATAAGTTACTTAGGCTTTGAAACCTTTAAAAAAGAAAATTTATTTGTTCAACTTGGAGCAACGGAAAGAATAAATACAATATTATCAACATCATTGAATGAACTCGAAGAAATTGTTTTACTCTCCTCTGGTGAGAGCAGCGACAAAACGGGGTCAGAAACTTCTATAAGCAGAGAGCAGATCGATTTATTACCCCAAGCTTCTAGATCACTTGGTGACTTTATAAGGTTGTCCCCTTTTGCACAAATTGATGAGGGTTCAGACGGTTTTGAGATTTCACTTGCTGGAATGAATAATAGGTATAATGCGATTTATATAGACGGAGCAATTAATAACGACAATTTTGGTTTAGCAGGATCTGGAACAAATGGGGGTCAAACAGCAGTTAGTCCGTTTTCGGTTGACGCAATAGAGACTTTCCAGGTCCAAATTGCTCCATTTGACGTAAGAATAGGAGGATTTGCTGGGGGTGCCATAAACGCAGTAAGTAGGTCTGGAACGAATGATTTTGAAGCTTCTACTTATTATTTCTTTAGAAATCAAGACCTTGCAGGAAAGACACCGGGCTCTTTGGCTTCAAGCGATTCAGATAGAGTAAAATTACCCGAATTCACATCCCAGACCTATGGTATTAGAGTTGGGGGCCCTATAGTAAAAGATAGACTATTCTACTTTATCAATTATGAAAGACAAGAGGACGAAACGCCTACTGATTTCCAATTTTCTACATATAGAGGAGACTCTAGTGAAGCTCAAATTCAGGGCTTAGCAAATTTTGTTCAAAGTAATTATGGATATGATGTGGGTCAATATTACACGAATCCAACGATTCTAGAAAGTGACAAATTTACTTTTAAGCTTGATTATAATGTAGATGAAAGAAACAAACTTTCTTTGTCTGCGAGATACATAGAAGTTAAGAATATAGAGGCTTCAGTTTCTAGTGGTAGCTCAATAAGATATTATAATTCCTCAGAATTTTTCCCTCACAAATCAACCGCTTTATCTTTGAAATGGGATTACCAAGCAGATAATTTTTCAAATAATTTTATCGTCGGTTACACTGCGGTTAGAGATGATCGAGGTGGTCTAGGAGGAGAATTTCCTTTTGTTAGAATTAGAGATGGAGCTGGAAATATTTTCTTCGGGACAGAACAAGCTTCAAGTGCAAACGTAATGAATTTTGATCAGGTTTCTATAACAAACAATTTAGAAATATACAGTGGTAAACATACTTTTACAATTGGTACGCACAATGAGTTTGGCAAGGCTTATAATCTTTTTTTCTATAATGCATTAGGTTACTACGAATGGAATAATTTACAAGGTTTCCTCGATAATGATATAACCCAACAAAATAATTATCAAATAGGTTATTCATTACTTGGAGGAATTGGTGATAATTCAGTTCCTGGAAGTGCCGCTGAACCAGAACTCGCTCAATTAGGCTTTTACCTTCAAGATGAATTCCAAGCAAATGACAAATTAAAATTAACGGCAGGTGTTAGGCTTGACATCCCTATTTGGAATAAAGGAAATGTAAATGAACACTTTAACCAAATAACTATTCCACTTTTGGAAGCTGAGGGGAAAGACCTTCAGGGAGCCAAAGTTGGACTTGGAATTGGAACCAGGGTTTATGTATCTCCAAGAATAGGTTTTAATTGGGATATGAAAGGTGACAGATCACTTATTGTTAGAGGTGGTTTTGGTTCATTCTTATCGAGAATTCCATTAGTTTGGCCCTCTGCTGTGCTGAATAATGATGGACAAATTGGGGGTTATACATTTACAACTCAAGGAGTTCCATTCACTAATGATTTAAACAATTTATACAGAGATCCTCTACCTGGGACGGGAGAGTTAGGCGGAAATGTTGATCTTTTCACACCAGATTTTAAAATGCCCATGAAATTTAAAACTTCGTTAGCAATTGATAAACTATTTGAAAACGGTTTGTTCTTGTCTTTAGAGGGAATCTATACAAAAAATCTTTCTGATGTATACTATCAAAATATAAATGTAAAAGGTGCAGTTGGATTCTTGGAAGGTGCTGATAATCGCCCTTACTATAACAGAAGGGATGAAGTAGATGATACTTATGGAAGAATTATGCTGGGATCTAATACTAATAAAGGATATGCTTATAATATTGCTTTCACTGCTAGAAAAAAGTTCGGAAATAACTTAAATACTAATCTAACTTTCTCCTATGGTGATGCATATACAATTTTTGATGGTACATCATCTATAAATTCTTCTCAATGGAGAAATATGGAAACCCAAAGAGGTAAAAATTCAACTCTAGATATTGCAAGGTCTGACTTTGCTCAAGGAGGAAGAGTCATTGCCAATGTTTCATATAAAAAAGAATGGAATAACAATTTAACCACTCAAATAGGTGTCTTTTATGAAGGAAGAAATCAATCCCCATTTACTTACATCTATAATGACAGAAGTGACTTGTTCAACGATGATAGTAGAGACAATGCATTAATGTATGTTCCCAATAATGCTTCTGAAATAAATTTAACAGATCCAACACAGTGGAGTCAATTGAATCAATATATAAGCAACAATGATTATTTGAATAATAGAAGAGGAGGGTATGCTGAACGAAATGGTGATATGGGTCCTTGGAGTGACATCGTAGACTTAAGATTTGTTCAAGACATAGCTATCAACACAGGGAAAAGTAGAAATACAATTCAACTCACTGCTGATATTTTTAATTTTTCTAATCTTTTGAATAAGGATTGGGGTAGAAAGTTTTCTCCAGGGAATCAACAAATTTTAAGAACAGTTACAGGTGCACCAAATCCAGAATTTGACGTTTTAACATCTAATTTCAATTTATTACCAGATGATAGAGGAATCCAAAGTTCTAGATGGCAAGCTCAACTTGGATTAAGATATATTTTTAATTAATCGTTATTTAAAAAGGCTTAATTTTTTTGATTTTTTTTCGATTTGAACACTAACCGTTAAGCCTCTTAGCCCCCAACAAATGGGGGCTTTTTTTGGTATATGATATCTATAATCATCAATTGTAATTCCTCATTACCGTTCCATGAGTTTTTTTCAATAGAATACAAGATATCAACAGTTTCACTTTCTTTTATCTTGTTTAACTCTTCTCCTTTATTAAATGCAATTCCCTTAAATGTTTTACTTTCAGCTTTGATAAAAATTTGCAAGTGTTGACTTTCTTTGCCGACGCAACAAGTTCGTTCTGAAATTAAACAATCTCTTGTGCAAAAAATAGGCTTTAAATTTTTAGGTCCAAAAGGTCCCATTTGTTTGATAATATTAAAAAATTTAAGGTTCAAATCAGTTAACGGGACTTCTAGATCATATATAAGGGTTTTTACTTTTTGTTTTTCTGATATGTTTTTGTTAGAAAACTTTTCGAATTCGCTTCTAAATAATTTGAGTTTTGATTCGTGTAATTTTAGCCCTGCTGCATATTTGTGACCCCCAAATTGTTCCAAAAGATTGCTGCACTTTTTTAAAGCCTTATATATATCAAACCCATTTATAGATCTTGCTGAACCAATATAATATTGCCCCTTTTTAGTTAAAACAATTGTTGGTCTGTAATATTTTTCAATTAATCTCGATGCAACAATTCCAATAATTCCTGGGTGCCAGTTGTCATCATAGACTAAAGTGGAAGAAAATAATTCTTCTTCTCTATCCTTTATTTGAATAAGTGCCTCCTTAGTGGTTTTTTTGTCCTCCTCCCGTCTCTCAATATTGATCGATTGAATCTGTTCTGATAAATTGATGGTGTCTTCAAGTTTATCACACATTAATAATTCGAGAGCTAAACTTGCGTGTTTCATTCTGCCAGCTGCGTTAACTTTAGGAGATAATTTGAAAACTAATGTTGAAGTAAAAATCTCTTGACCTTTCAGATCAGACAAAAGTGCTTTTATTCCAGGTCGTGGGTTTTCATTAATTTGCCTAAGTCCTAAAGAAGTAATTACTCTGTTTTCATTATTTAAAGGCATTTGATCTCCTACCGTAGCAAGAGAAACTAAATCCAAATAATTAATTAATTGTTGAGGATCGATCCCCCACTCCAAACATAGAGCTTGAATTAACTTAAATCCAATTCCACAACCACATAGCTCTTTAAATGGGTATTCACAATCATCTCTTTTAGGGTCTAATACAGCTATCGCATTTGGTATTTGGCTTTCTGGCAAATGATGATCACAAATTATAAAATCGATATTTTTAGCTTTTGCGTATTCTACCTGCTGTACTGCTTTTATTCCACAATCTATTGAAATGATTAAAGAAACCCCTTTTTTAACAGCTTCATTGATTCCATTGAATGAAATTCCATAACCTTCTGTCTCTCTATCTGGAATATATGGAAAAATATTAGTTGTTTTTTGTCTTAGAAAAGTTGTTAATAATGCCGTTGAGGTGACTCCGTCAACATCGTAGTCTCCATATATTAAAATTTTTTCATGATTCTTTATGGCTTCATCAATTCTAGCTGTTGCAAATTTCATGTCCTTCATTAAAAATGGATCATGAAGATGGTTAAGCTCTGGGCGGAAAAAAGATTTTGCCATATCAAAATTTCTTATCCCTCTTTGAACTAAAATAGTTGAAATATTTCTTGAAACACCTATCTGATGTTGAAGGAATTTTATTACTTCATCATTTGGAATTGGTTTAGCCTCCCATCGCATAATTAACTTTTTAATCCTTGTATGCAAACCACAATCTCTCCTTTTGGTTCCTTTTGTTCAAAATGTAATAAACATTCGTTGACAGTTCCTCTAATTGTCTCTTCAAAAATTTTTGATATTTCTCGTGATATAGAGATATTTTTTTCTGTTCCGCAAATATCTCTGATTTCGTTTAATAATTTAATGAGCCTGTGCGGGGACTCAAACAGTATAGTGGTCCTTGTTTCTTTAGAAAGTTCTATTATTTTTTTATTCCTACCTTTTTTTTTGGGTAAAAACCCTTCAAAAATAAAATTTGTGGTTGGAAATCCACTTTGAGTAAGGGCAGGAATAATTGAGGAAGCGCCTGGTAATGACTCAAAATCAATACCTTTACGAATTACCTCTCTTACCAATAAAAAACCTGGATCTGATATACAAGGGAATCCAGAATCAGAGACTAAGGCAATGTTGTTGTCAGATATCAACAAATCAACGATTCCTTTTAGTAATTTATGCTCGTTATAAATATGATAACTTTTAGTATTTGTGTTAATCTTGTAGTGTTTCAATAATTTTTTTGTGATCCTCGTATCCTCAGCCAAAATCAGATCAACTTGTGCTAAAACGTCGATCGCCCTCAATGTAATATCCTTTAAGTTTCCAATTGGGGTTGGAACCAAGTAAAGCTTACCCATCTGCTAAAAATTACTTTCGATACACTTCAAAAACCTTTTTTCAATTTCTTCTTTGCCATCCCAATTATTATAATCTGGTTTCACAATGTTGTTTAAAAAATTAAAGGCTTCATCCCATGAAGTGTAGGTTTGAATTTGGGAGACTACACGAGAGTAGTCTTCTTCATTACCATCAAATAAACTTTTTGTAAATGCAATTTTATCGTTTAGGCCAATATTAATTCCTTTTATCAAAGATTCATTTAGTTTTTTTGATTCGAGTGAAATCTGGTTTTTGTTTTCTTCTTTTGTAATGAACTCAGGATTTGCTACTGAAGAAAACAAATCCTCAAAATTATCTGTATTTTCTTGATACGAAATTTCTGTTACCAATTCATCGGTTTTCTCCGCTGCTTTATTAACTTCTTTTTGTTCTGCTTTACCAATTACAATTTCACTTTCTTTATTAAATTGAAATAGTATCATTTTTTTATAAAGCTCTTGAAAATTAGATATAATTTTATCTATGTCAGAAGTTTCATTGACTGTTTCTAAATCTTTTAAAATAACTTTTAATTCATCTTTTATTTCATCAATCATATTGCAAAATAGGATTAGCTGATTAATTACATTTAAAATGTAAATTTATTTTTTAATTAATTTAAAATACAAAAATGTTTTCAAAATATACTTTAAATGAAAAATCTAATTTTGGCTTAATTGAAGTAATCTGCGGCTCAATGTTTTCTGGTAAGACAGAAGAACTGATTAGAAGAATAAACAGTGCTAAACTTGCAAAATTCAAAACTATAGTTTTCAAGCCAAGGATTGACTCTAGAAATAAAGGTGATTTTATTACATCTCATGACAATAATAAATTTGAGGCTACTGTTGTCATTGATGAAAATGAAATTTTAAATACGGCGAAAAAATATCATGTGATAGGAATTGACGAAGCTCAGTTTTTTAGCAGTTCTTTGGTTGATGTATGTAATAACCTTGCTAATGATGGTAAAAGAATTATTGTTGCAGGGTTAGATATGGATTTTAAGGGGAAGCCTTTTGGTCCTATGCCCAATTTAATGGCTACAGCTGAATTTGTTAGTAAACTTCACGCGATATGTGCTAAAACTGGAAAAATGGCAAATTATACACATAGAAAATCAAAAGACAAAAAACTTATAAAAATTGGAGATGATAATGAGTATGAGGCAGTAAGTAGAATTTGTTTTTTTAACAAAAAAAAAAGATGTTAATTTTTTAAAAAAGTGTTTAATTTGTAATAAAATCTTTTTATTTGATTAGAATTTGTTTCTTTTCAATTTTAACCTCTTTAATTTAGTAAATTCCATCTAAAAATGAATTTAGCGATAATAGGCTCCACAGGGTTAGTTGGAAAAAAAATGTTGGAGATTTTAGAAGAAAGAAATTTTCCAATAGAAAGAATTATCCCTGTAGCATCAAAAAAATCAGAGGGTAGTTCAATTGAATTTAATGGTAAACAATATCGAGTAATTTCAATAGAAAATTCTTTAAATGAGAAAATTGATATTGCTTTATTTTCTGCTGGTGCAGAAGTTTCGCTTAAATGGGCTCCAAAATTTAGTAATAAAGGAATATATGTAATCGATAATTCTTCCGCATGGAGAATGAATGACGGAGTTAAACTTATAATTCCAGAAATTAATGGTTCTCTTCTTGAATCTAAAGATAGAATTATTGCTAACCCAAATTGCTCTACAATTCAGATGCTTATGGTCTTAGCTCCTATTCACAAACACTTCCAAATAAAAAGAATAATCGTCTCAACCTATCAATCCGTGACTGGAACGGGAAAAGCTGCGATTGATCAACTTAATAATGAAAAAAATAATATTGAAGGTTTAATGACTTACCCTCATCAAATTCATCAAAATGCTCTCCCACAATGCGATGTATTTCTTAATAACGGATATACAAAAGAAGAAATGAAGCTAGTGAATGAAACTCATAAAATTTTGTCAGATAAAAGTATAAAAGTTTCTGCAACAGCTGTTAGAATTCCTGTTTTTGGAGGCCACGCTGAAGCTGTAAATGTTGAGTTAAAAGAAAAAACCAACTCTAATGAAATAAAAAGACTTTTGACAAAAACATATGGTGTAACAGTTCAAGACAATCCAGATAAAAGTATATATCCAATGCCTATATATGCTGAGGGTAAGGACGAGGTTTTCGTCGGGAGAATAAGAGAAGACTTTTCAAGAGAAAATTCCTTTAACCTATGGATTGTTGCAGATAATTTAAGAAAAGGTGCGGCCACGAACACAATCCAAATTGCAGAGCATATGATTAAGAATAATTTAATAAGTAAATAGTATTACATTTTAAATGATTCCATAAATTTTGTAGTATATACACCACTAATATATTTGGGGTCTTCCATTAATTTTCTATGAAACGGAATTGTAGTTTTTATACCTTCAATAATAAACTCATCAAGCGCTCTTTTCATTTTATTAATAGCCTCTTCCCTTGATTGAGCAGTTGTAATTAGCTTGGCTATCATTGAATCATAAAAAGGCGGTATGATGTATCCAGAATAAACATGTGTGTCTAACCGAACTCCGTGCCCTCCAGGGACATGGAGATTTGTTATTTCGCCTGGTGAAGGTCTAAAATCAGAATAAGGATC
>CENP01021645.1_pt1 | contig 12944 bp, 1 predicted proteins | sample 361281 | NCBI WGS metagenome assembly CENP01 (sample SAMEA2591122, study PRJEB7988) | marine metagenome | biome: marine biome (ENVO:00000447); feature: deep chlorophyll maximum layer (ENVO:xxxxxxxx); material: saline water (ENVO:00002010), including plankton (ENVO:xxxxxxxx) | depth 70 m
CAGTGGATCCTACAGATATAGGTAATCCACCTCTAGGTATTTGATTTGTATTTACATCAGATTCACTAATAAAATCTTTCTCTTCATCATTTACATACATTCCAGTAAATTTAAGTGTAGTTGCTTCGTTGGACACTGAAACATTAGTTGGACGCACTCCAGTATCAACACCATTTGCAAATAGTGTGCTTCCTACCCCAACATTTAAAGATCCTCTTTGTATTTGGAAAGTGGCAATTCCAGAAACAGTTCCATTTATAACATTAGCAACCAAATTTGGATTATTAAATTGAGATATTACCTCCCCAACGTTAAATGCATGATTGGATGATAATGTTACGGTTGCATCATAAGTTTCAATGATTTGATAATTTTGTTGAGGATTATTATCAGTTTGTGGTGTCTGGAATATACCATTGATAAACAATACACCTTGTCCACCATCAGTTCCGATACCAATGGTACTTGCACCACCAACTGTTAAATTAAATTCTGATGTTATTCCTGTAAATTGGTTCGATATGTCATCATATAGTAAATTGGAAGTATAATCGTTTCTCAAATAAACTCTACCATTAAATATAGATCTTGAGAACGGTAATCCATTTCTATTTTGACCTTGAGGATTTCCTCTTGGTGCCTCAATAAAATTAACTTTACTATCAACTATATTATAATTTCCCTTATAAAGTTCTACAAGTGAGCCATTAGCATGAGCAGTAGCAGAACTACCAACTGCACCCCTTTCAACAGTCACCAGATTAAATGTTCCTATTCCGGGGGTTATAGGTCCTATAAAAGAGGTTCCGATGCCAACATTTTCAACTCTCATATATTCGTCTTCAACTTTAAGAATGTTGATGACACTTATAGAAGAAATTCCACTTAAAGCAAAAGTAGTTTGAACTGTTGATATTCCGGAAACAGGATTATTACTTACAGTGTGTGTAATATTTGTATTAGATATTGGAGTTTGAACAATACCGTCAATTGCCATTAATGCCTTTTCATTTGACTTAACCATTTCAAGTGTATGAGCATTTCCCTCTCCAAAAGATCTAACTGTGATACCTATTCCAGAATTAGCATGTGCTTTAGTTGTTGCAATGCCAAATTCATTATCATCATGTCTTATTGCAAAAACTCTAGATGTTAGTACTCCGACTGCAGAACCATCTATGGTATATTGCATTGGAGTTGATCCAACTCCAGCAAATGTAGATTTAGGAGTGTAAATTAATTCCTCACCAGTTCTAAAGAAGTGATTTTTGACACTAAATGCACTATATCCAATTCCAGTGTTAGCTGCTGATACAATCGCAGTTTGTGGGTTAAACGTTTTTTTGAATATATCGATATTATTATTCTTCAAATCAAACTGTTTTCTGTTTATCCTATCTCCGTTAATTGCGTTATAGAATTTAAATTCTGCACTTTCAACTATATTTCCATAGGTTAAATCATCAGGATCATTGTTTTGATCTATATCTTTATAGAAAACTTGATTGAATGTTTTAATAGTTGTAATACCAGTAGTATCTTCGGGGTGGAAACTAATAACAAAATCACTTGAAGGATTTTTTGTTGCACTAAAAGTTCCTAATCCCAATATAGAATCATAATTATTTGCTAAGAACTGTGATTGTTGTAAATATGCATTAGTTCCATCATGCATAGCAGTTATTTGATGAAGTGCTTTTGAAGATCCTACACTTACTTCAACATTACATTTAACAGCATCAAAAGTTAGGGGATAACCAGAGAATATTGCAGTTGTTCCGACTCCAACTTTAAAAGATGATTCATATTTTGCAGTTCTTTCATCTCCAGAATTTTGACCAGGAACCAAATATCTATATTCACCATTTCCAAGAGCAGTTGTTCCGAATCCAACTATTTTTGACCTGATTTTTATATCATCACTAGTATCGTTTTCATATGAAAATACTAATTGATTGTTACTGATAGAAACAGTTGAAAGACCTATTCTATTATTGAGACTTTCACCTCCAGCATCAACATAATATTCAGAAATATAAGTATCAGTTCCATCATGAGTCACATATGTTTCTACAAAGTTTATTTCTTTTGTAGAAGAATTGATGACTTTACTAACAATATATGCAGACTCTATTTTACTTATATTTTTTGAAAATACTGTAGTTGTTATTCCTGTAGTAATGATTTTATTTGATGAAGTTAAATCAATAAACCCAATAGAAGTTGTTCCTATTCCAATACCAGAGTCAGTGCTTGTCTTAATAAATTTCAAATCATAATCAATATTATTTGGATCATTTGGTACAAATCTGAGATAAGAAATACCTTCTTTGGTATTTGTCTCTACTGTATATTCCCCAAATTTATCTTCGGCAAAAGTAGTAAAAGCTATTCCAGAATTTACTAATTCCGACTTACTGAATATGGTATGATCTATTCCATTAGATAGTAATACAAATTCTGAAAATTGTAATTGTTGTTCACTATGTCCAAAACTTTCAATTCTGACTAAGTAATTATCATATTTCTCTGAAGTACCAACAATATCAAGATTCAAAAATCTATCAGGACTAGATTCTAAATTAGAAAACTGTTGATTTATATTATCAATAGGAATGACATTATTTGTTCTACAATCGATAAAATTAATAAATCTAGTTTTATTAAATTGTACAAAATTGGAAATTTGTCCATTAGATTCATCATCTCTGGCTAAATCTATCCCTCTTAAAATATCAACTCTAGACTCGTCAATAGTATCACTAATAGAAATAGATTGTTCGGAAGAACCAATACTAGATTTTGCATCAGATAAAATTTGAGTATCAGAGAAATTTTTCAGTCCGGAAGTATGAACAAGTCTGCCGACAGGTGATTTTATTTCTTTCCATGTTTGATTACTTTTTACAGAATATGAAAGATTTTGATAATAATCATTATCAGCAATAACCTGATGATCAAGACTTAATTTGCCGGTAGAATTTTCCCATCCCGTATTGGTCTTATACGAAAAATCTACATCAAAAACTCCCTTATTTTCTTTTATCTTATTAATTTCTGCAATAGTTAAAGATCCTCTTCCACTAACCTTATCACCTACTTTTAATGATTCAGAATCAGCACCAATTACGACAAGTTCACCATCTGTTGATCTTATGACCTCCAAATCTTTTTCTATATTATTAACATTTAATTTTTCTCCAGATGTAAATGGTGCTGAATCTAAAACTACTTCAAAAGTTGGATATTGCTTTTTAGGTATTACTCTACCAAGTCCATTTGATAGAGTAACTGCTATTCCTGTATTAGTCGTCAATCCGACTACATCAAATTCAACTTTAAACGGATTTGGATTTGGATTTGCTAAAGGATCTGGTATAGATTTTACTTTAAAGAATCTATACCCATAATCTTCAGAATTGTGTCCTGTGCCGTCACTACCATTTTTTAATATTCCCTCAACATATATTTCATCTCCAATTTTAAATGGAGACGTGCTGAACCCACTAGTTGGTGTGACCAAAGTGCATATAACAGATGTTCCAACAGTAGATTCGATTGTGTCAATTGTAAATCCATTCGTATTAAATACAGATTTAACAACAATACCATTGTCTGGAAGTCCTTTAGGATCTTCCAAAATATTTACATTTGATATGGCTCCTGCAAATTCAGCTTCTAAAAATCCTGTATCAAGTTTTTCTCCTGTAATTTTATCTACTATTACTAAACTAGGTGAAATGAAGTAACCTTCACCAGGATTCTCAACCAAAACAGAACGAATTGCATTTGAATTCTTTACTTCTAAAACACTTGGAAGTAATGCTGTTGGTCTTAAAGTATTATCAGTGTAATACTTAAATTCATCAGTAATAATATCAACACTGCTGATATTTCCAACTGTATCGGAAGAAACTGTTACTATGGCATTTTCTGCTATTGTTGAAGAAGATCCAACAAATGATGGGAATTTTTTATATCCATTTCCTGAAGATATAATATTTAAAGAATTAATTCCACCTTTTGCGTTTTTGGATGTAGTAGAATATTCTAATATTTCACATTCTGATGGTAAATATGAAAATCTTTCTGGATCATTTTCTAAAAATAAATCAAACGTTGTTACTCCAACTCCAGCAGCAACTTTAAATTCTTTATTGTACTTACTATTTTTAAAAGTAATGGTGGAATAATTTTTAACATCCTTATCAGAAGTTCCAAGTTCTTCTACATCATTGACTCTTCTTACTGTAACATTATCAACATAAACAACTCCATTATTATCATCAATAGCAATAACAACAGTAGACGTTGTAGATGTTGCCGTGAAAGAACCTGTAAGATTTGTAACTGAACCATTCGTTCCATTAAAGTTAACTATCATGGATCCACCAGTTCCAGATCCATTATATACACGAAGGTCTCCTCTAGATGTAGAAGAATTTATCGTTCCTGAAATAGTATATCTTTGTCCAGCAACAGTAGTAAATGCCTGATTGACTGTTAATCCACCACCAGCAGTTCTTTGGACTTTCATCTGTCCGTTTTCCCAAGTAACTGTTGAATCAGTTGCAGTCCAGTTATCAACATTAGATAAGAATTGACCATTAGTTATTAGTTCTGGGGTGCTAATATATCCAGATTTTTCCAAGTTGTAATTTAAAGAAATTGGAGAATTGTTATCAGAATAGATTGTTAAAGCTGCACCAGTGGTTCCATTTATTCCACTACCTAAAACAGTAAATGATGATGTATCTCCCGCAGATACAAATTCATTTTTGAAAGTATTATCATGATAAATTTTAAATTCATATCCACTTAAAGTGGAATCTGATAGATCAAATGTAAGATTATTATTCTTAGTAACTTTTATTTCAGGATTAATTAATGATAATGTATGAGAGGTTCCTCCAGTCCCTGCAATACTAACGATTTTTGGATTAACAGAAATTACATCTGAATATGTCTCTCCAAGTTTAATAGTATTGCTATCGACCTTTAATACAAAATATCCTCCGGTGTTTAATCCGGATGCCACTTCAGATGAAGTATATGATACTTTATCACCAGTGTTAAAGGAATGATTACTTAAAGATATTTGATTCGTTGTAGTACTAATTCCTAAGGAATTAAATCCTACAGGATTTATAAGAATTTGTTTTGTTTTATTATCTACTTTAACTGATACAGATAACGATGTTGTTCCGATTCCAACAGAAAGATTGGGAACAATATTTAATTTAACTAAATCATCTTTACTGAGATTATGAGATGTAGAAACTGAAACGGTTGTTTTTATGGATTTTACATCAGAAGTTACCTGATCAAATTTAGATTTGAAAAGATATCTGTCATTATTTTCAGTGTCACCTGATTCTGCAAATCCTCTAAAGTATATTTCTTCGGAATTTAGAGTAGTTTTAATTCCTATAACATTTTTGGACTTATTTACAGCATAATAAGTTCCATTAGTAAGACTTAATTGAGTTCCATTAACACCAGAAGAATAAACAATAAGTTTTGCAAGTTGAGGATTTATTAATTCTATTGGTTGATTTGTTTTGAATGGATGATTTTCTAAATGTATACCTCTTACAGGAATTTCTCTGGAAATAGTTGATTCTCCAAACGTAAATGATGTGGTAAATCCTGTTCCAATAGTGGTTCCTATTCCGACAGATTCTGCAGCATTAAAACGTACTTCATCATTATTTTTGGAAGTAAAGTAAGGCAATTCTCCATCAATAGTAAAACTTTTTGTCGCATAGTTTACTGAAGATTTTTCTGGATGAGAAAGAGTTGAATCTCCTCTTTCTACTCTTAGAATTTTTGAACTGTCAAATACATTTAATACTGTTAATTCCTCTGCTCCAATGCCAATTGTAGATCCTGAAGAAACATAATTTGGAATAAAAGAAACATATATCTCAGTCGTTGCTGCACCAGCAGAAATGGATGATATCGATCTGGATATTGAATTATCTTGAACTGTTACTCTATGATATTTTTCTAATGTTTTTAATGAATCTGTAGATATTCCTGATAATGCAATATAATCACCATTTTTAAAACTATGCTCACTTGCAAGTGTAACTTCGACGTTGCCTCCTTTCCATGTTAAAATAGAAGTAGTAGTTATACCGGTCGTGTCTATCTTAGTTATTTCTTTACCATTAATAGAAGATACTTTTACGTTTAACCTACTTCCGTCAGTTTGACTACTATCAAATTTAATAATATCATTTACTTTAAAATCTGCTCCAGAACTAACTATGGACGTATTTTTTATATTTCCAGATGTTATTCTATCAACATTTATTTTTTGATCTTTTTTAATCTTTATAAAGAAATTATCGGCAAACGATTCATTTACGTTATAGGGAAATGTGTTTCTCTGTAAAGTTGAACTATTAAAATCATATGATTGATCGAAATCAAACTGGAAGTTTTCTGGTATTTTTTTAGATCTAAATGAGTTACCAATAAAGAATGGGAATAATGGAGCATTACCTTTTGATTCTATGTCAACTACCGCATGATACGCATAAACACCGTTTGGAAAATCTCTATTTTTTTCATACCTACCATTGTGCTCATCTAAATCTGCATTTGTTCCATCATATTGATAATCCTCCACAAAAAATCCTTCTGCAAAATCATTTATTGAAGGTCTATTAATAACAGATGCTGCACTCTTTATATATCCAGAAACTAATGTGCTAGCAGTAGCAAATTCATTAGGATCTTTTGATCCATATGGACCATAGATGGGATTTCCATCATATGCCCATCCAATGATTCCTGATATAGAACTACTACTATCTGAGAATAGATTTACATCATATCCACATACAGAATACTTTAATTCATTATCATCATTATCAATTAAAAGTTTATCTGATTCAAAAATCTCATTAGTTATAATCGTTAGATCTCTTATTTCCGAATCTAAAACCTGATTGATTCCAGAGGATATTACTGAGACAGATGTATCTGCAGAAGAGTATCCGATTCCAGATTTAATTACTTTAACAGAATCTAATTTGTTATTTTTTACAACAGGTCTCAATACAGCTCCAGAACCAGATTTAGAAGAATCTTCAACAATAATATCTGGAACGGAATAGTAATCTTGCCCACCATATTCAATATTAATTGCAGTTATTCTTCCGTTTGATACAATTGGTAAAACTCTTGCATCTTTTCCGTTTTGAATAGAAATATTTGGTGTATTTTGGTAATTTATAATAGATGATCCATATCCTGTTCCCCCATCATACAAATCTACAGATGTTATAGATCCCTTTACCACTGGAGTAAGTGTTATAGAAGTTTCTTCTGTGCCAGTGGTGGCAAATCTAAAATCTACAACAATTGGAGGATAACTAAACTGTTGATATCCCGTCCCAGGTGATGCATTAAATTTGACGTAATTTTTTCTATTAAAATTATCAGTTATTGTTCCACCAATGCCAGCATCACATAATCTAAATTTATCATTATCAACTTTAAGTATTTGATATTGTTTACTGGTAGATAATCCGGATATAATCTGTGGTGATGAGGTTCCATCACCAGATGCAATAGAATATTCTATTTTCTCTCCATTATTGAATCCATGATTTTCAAATTGAATCCAGTTATAATTTGTAGATATTCCAGATGATGTTACAATTAACTTTTTATTAGTATATTCCTTTCCACCATCAATTACGACAATATCTTTCAATACATTTAATGGTCCTACTTTTATTTTTTGAATTCCAGATCCCGTTTCTCCGGTAAATTGAATTGTATTAATTCCAACATTATAATCATCAAGATTTTCAAATAATTTTACAGAAATATTATTGGTTACATCAACAACATATGTTGATTTATTTACTAAACGTATATTTCCATTTCTTATAGATGTAATACCAACTTCAGAACCTAAATTAGAATCATAGATAACTTCTTGTCCGTTTACAAATCCATGGGGAACACCAAATACTATTTGATTGGTCGCAGTATTGATTCCGCCTCCGGCAGAAACTTTTCTAGCATCAAATTGAACTTCTCTGAAAGTATTTACAACAGATGGTTGAAGAATACAACCAGTTCCATTCCCTCCTGTTACATCTATTGATATGACTTTATCAATATTGAAATTATAAGTGTCAAAATCTACAATGACATCAGTTATAGATCCAGAAACAACTGGTTGGGCAAGTGCAGTGTTTCCAAATCCAGATTCTATGGTTATTTTTGGTGGATTAATAACATCAAAGTTTTCTCCACCATTCAAGACATTGATTTTTTTTAAAGGTCCATAATATACTTTATCTGTAGATTTATAATTAGTAATCTCAACACCATTTATCAATAAACCTACTCCTCCGGGAATAGTTTTTTCCTTTTTACCATCAACTAACTGTTGATTAATCGGAAACTTTTTGAGTAACTTTTGTGGTCCGATTACTCCAGATTTTTGAGAATCTAACGTGATTGTATGAGTTCCTACACCAGATAAAGTCAAATTATTTTTAGTTCCAATAAGATAATTGGATCCATACAATTTTATTTGATCATTAGAACCAGCACCATCAATTACTTCAATAAAATAGTTTCCAGTTTCTAATCCAACTAAAACATCTCCCTGTGGTTGATAAAAAATCTTATCACCAGTTTTAAATACAGATTTACCAAGATTATCTTTTACCTCTATAGCACTAAACTCTCCCGTAAGTTCATTAAAAGCAGTTAGTATTCCTCCAGTTTGATTATCAAGATCCAATACTATTTGTTTAATTTTTACATTTATATCTTCGGATAAGGGGAATCCTGTCGTCCCATTTCTTGTTTTAGCTGATGGCAGCGAATTTGATGCAACATAAGCATATTCATCATCAAAATAAACATTTTGAATATCTGATATTAAACTTTCGTTTCCATACTTAAATGATACATTGCTTTGAGATCCAATATTTGATTTATTAAGTATTTTTCTTAAATTGAAATCAATATCAGTATTCAACTTAGTTTGATCAAAACCACCATCAAGAGTTACACTAGTTCTTCCTTGTATTTCTTGACCACTAATTGAAACAAAGGGAATATTACTATCGTCAGGAAATATTACTTTTCCCGTGTCTCTTTCAACAACTTCAACAAAATCTCCAAGTTTTAAACTAGATTTGTCGATAGGACTAAAAAGTTCAAGCGTATTGGTATCGTAATTATTAATAAAATAAGAGGAATTAGTATTATAAATCCAAGAATTTGCTAATATTTGTTTTGAAGATCTATTCTGTAAAGGATTAAGTACTTTATCACCAAGATTTTTAACTCCAATTGGATCACTCTCATTAACACTAACTCTCCCCTTTTGAGTGAGATTACTCAGGGTGGTAAAAAATACCAATTCTACTTTTTTATTAATATCTCCATTTTCATATCCATAATAAGTTTGATTATCAAAAACTAAATCTCCCTGAGATATGGAATTTGCAACTCCGGTACAATTTAAAAATTGATTTACAGTTTTATCAGTATATGAAATAGTGTTGGAACCAGACCTAAAAGTTCCTGTGGCACCAAAACCAATGGTAGAATCTACATTTATTACTGATTGATTGACACCAACGTCTTCCGTGCATTTCGAGTTTGGTGTTGGCAAAAATCTTCCTTGAATATCAGAATCTTCATCATATCCAACAAAAAGAAAAACTTTGTAAAAAATTTCACTATCAATCTTGAAAGCAGATATTTCTGAAATTGATGCTACTATATTTGAATTTTCTTTAAATAAACCTTGACCTTTAAGAGCAGTCGCGTCTCCAGAAATAACCTTTGCTATAGCAACTTCTCTTCTTCTATATTCCGCAAAAGACGGTTTAATTAAACTTTGTTCTAAGTTAATTACAGATGGAGTTTCTCCATATAAAACTTCAAATAAAATTCTAAATGATTCGTCAGTTCCTTTAGTCTGGTAAAAAGACTTTATTTCTCTAATAAAATTTCCAACATTTAAAGATGATACAAAGTCATTATTCTCCAATCCAGGAGAAAATGTTGTTTTAAATTTTTTATAAAATTCTTTTAAAAATAAGGAACTAAGATTTTGAACATTAGAATCTGAAACATGAGATTCTGCAGATGTTTTTGAAAAAATTATCTCTTCATTATCAGAATCTGTTCTATACGAACTAATACCACTAAATCCACGAATACAACCAGTAAAAGAATTGGTTGTTATTCCCGTATATGAAATAATTTCATTGTCAATTTTCAGCAATCCATATTCTTTGGGAAATCCTTTGGTGTTGGATACATTAATTGTAGAATCACTAGACGTTACATTTGCAGAAGTAATTGTATTATCAACTACTACCTCTGGAGTAAGATTGCTTAAATCTAAATATTGATCTAAATTGCTAGACAGATCAATAGGTCCACCTTGATTCTCTTGAGAAATGTAATACTGTTTCAGAAAGTCTACTGTTTTAGGACTTTCATCTAATATAAAATTGGGGAGTTGACTTGATACAATGTCCTGTACCTTTATCCGTGTTTCAAATCCTGTCTGTATCATATTAGTTTCTTATTATGCTTCCGTTTGAATAACTTGAGGTGAATGAATCTTCGATAAATTTCACTCCAGATATCTCATCCCCAGAAGAAATTAAATCTCTCAACATATTTATTCTACTTTTTGGAACGTCAAGGGATAAGTATAAATCTTTTAAACCAACAACATCATTAGATTCAGGCACAGCTTCAACTTCAATAATATTATCCGGTTTGTCGGTGGATACTATATTAACAGTATCAACTATTATTTCACCTTTTTCATAATCAATTCTACCTGCAGCAGAATCTACAAGTACAATTTTATTATTTCCAACGATTTTAATAATTGCAAGAATACCAGTTTTTCCGTTTTTATTAGGAAAATCTGTAAAGTGAACAGTTGATGACTCCCCAAAAACTTTAAATCCTGTAGATTTTATATTCAATCCTTCTGCTTTGATATGAAACTGATTTCCAAAACACAATTCATATTGTGCTAACTGGTTGATGGATGCTTTTAAATCTCTTCTAATTTTTATTTTAGTAATATTTGATGTAATTGCATTTCTATCAGTTTCGTCAATGATATTTTGCAATTTACTGTATTTAAATCTACCACCGAATTTATTGAAATTTGTAGATTTAGAATATTCAGTAAGTTGATTCAAAACTTGTGATTGTAATAATGATATTGTCGAAACAAAAGATTCATTAAAGTAAACAGAGGCATCAAGTTCAATATAAAGTATTTTAAGGTCTATTATTCTTTGATTGATACCAGAAACTGAATATTGTCTGAGTTTTGATAATATTTGTTTTTTATTAAAATCACTTACAAATGTTCCACCTTTCGGTTTAATACTGATGATTACATTTCCAAACTCTGGAGGATCTAGTTCTTCTCCTCCGACAATTGATATTGATTCTGCATCTGGATATATTCTTTTGATGATTGCCTCATAATCTCTTGGAGTGACTGCACGATTTTGTGCAGAATATCTAAGAGGCGCAAAATATCGAACAGAATCTATTGATTCAATATCATTACCGCTTTGAGACTTTACAATTTCATTATATACTCCATCAACTTTTTCACCTTGTATGGTGGGAGAAGTTGTGGGTACCATAATGGCACCGTTTTGATCTTTAAGTGATCCGGCATAAGTAAATTCTTTTACTCCATTTCCATCTTTTCCATCAGTAACTAAATATTCGACCGTAATATACCTACCATCTTCACCAGGAGCATCTCCAAGTTTCTTTCCAAAAATACCATCACCAAATGTTATTTCATATTTTTCATCCTGTACTTCTCTTATAAAGTATATTCCTGATTCTTTTGTTACATCTAAAATATTTTCTACAAGGGTATATTTAAGTCCCTTTTCAGTGCCAGATTCACTGATATAGACTGATATAGTGCTTGTATCTATATTTGCATTATCTAAAATAAATTTTTGATCTAAAGATCCATCATATATAAAGTTTTTCTTTAAAAATGTTCCTTGATAAATGGAAATATTATCAAAATATGCAACCTGACTTCCATCATCTTCTTCTATTTTTCCTTGTATATCTTCTATTGTTGAAAATACAAAAGATGTATCATTTGAACTTCCGGTCGAGAAGATACCACCATTTAATGTGACAGTAGCAGTATCGATAGGATTATTCTTTATATCACTGGTTAAAACTGCTCTGAGAGAAACCGTTGTCTTTGATGCGTTCTTTGATCTTGGAACATAACCAATGTTTCCGGCAAGAGAAACCACATTCTGCCTGACTGTTGCCGAATCCAAGAAGGATTCATTGACAATCATGTTGGAATTGAACGCCGTTATGTAGGTGTTATATGCTAATGTATCGATCAGTGCCGAAAAATTAGACCCCTCAAAGTCAAAATCCGTGAATGTTGAATTTGCACGAAGATAATCCTTGATGGATATCTTAATTTGATCGAAATCTAGGTTAGTAAACTTAGTAAAAGGCATTTTATTATCTCGTTGCCTCTAATATGAATGAATATTCTTGTGTTGGAAACTCTTGTCCGATGATATCAAAAAATATTGTGACCTCAAATGAGTTTTCATCGGGTGATGGGTCTACTCTGACCCTTGTATTCTCCACTCTAGGTTCAAAATTTTTAATTGAAGTAATAATTTGATCTTCAATGATCGAGGCGGTACCAAAATCTACAAAATCAAACAAACTTTTATAGACATCAGACCCGAAAACAGGGTTAAAAAACCTTTCGGTGGGTATTGTCTGGACAATGTTTCTTACAGATCGACGAATTGCCGATTCATTCTTTAAAATTGGTAAATCATTTGTGATTGGATGAGGATTAAAGGACAAATTAATGTCCTTGAATGCTCTAGATATCCTTGTTACCG
>CENP01015145.1_pt1 | contig 12940 bp, 5 predicted proteins | sample 361281 | NCBI WGS metagenome assembly CENP01 (sample SAMEA2591122, study PRJEB7988) | marine metagenome | biome: marine biome (ENVO:00000447); feature: deep chlorophyll maximum layer (ENVO:xxxxxxxx); material: saline water (ENVO:00002010), including plankton (ENVO:xxxxxxxx) | depth 70 m
TGTTCCAGTTGAAGCAATATTTGTTGTTGTAGTTAATACTTCAGTAGTTGATACGAGAGTACTTCCAATACCTGTTGCAGTTCCTCCAATAGCCACTTGATGAACTCTCATTGTTACACCAACACCAGTTACAGGTGTAAAGTAAACACTTGTGATACCTGATCTTACATCTGCGCCAAACGTTCCTAAACCTACACTTGGAGAATCAGTGATAGAAAGATTGTCATTTGTCATCTGTGCATAATCTAAAAGATATACTTCTTCACTATCATTTAAAACAACCAACTCATTTAATTGAGTTCTTTGATCTCCACCCAACTCTTGTGTTTGTACAAGTAATTTACTGGTTGTGATTGCAGTAGATCCAAATCCAACAACCTGTACAGGAGATGGATCTGTAGATCCAATACCAGCTGAAGTAGAAATAATATCATATCCTGTTCCAAGTGATAGAGTACTAATACCTGTTTGTGTATTCTTAAATGTTTCTATAGCAAATAATCTTAACGCATAGTTATTAAATTTAGATTTTGCTGGTAAAAATCTTAAATTTCCTATGACTCCTGATACGCTGAAGTCAAAATCACCAAGATCAATTGCTGTTTCTACACGACCAAACTTCATCATGTAACCAGTAGAACCATCATGAAGTAGATTGACCTGAATTATTTCCTTCTCACCTGAAAATCTAGTATCAAAAAGCATTGCATAGAACTTAATTCCGTCAATATCATTGATATTAAAATCAAATACATCAGAAAATGCAGTTGCACGAGGTAGATCATTGAACTCTGAACTTACACTATCAATTGATATTGCTCTATTTGTTCTCGACTCAATGTAATCTGTAATAATTTTATTACTAAAATTAATTTCATCAGATGCAAATAATCCACCAATATTCTTAGAATTTTCTGTAACTAAATCAAAGTCATATGTATTATGAAGAGATTCATTTTCACTAACTAAATCAGCAACAACGACAGCTACATTTGAAGAAACTCCAACTCTAGCATTACTTCTATTTTTATCATCTGTTGATGCTACAGATACTATATTTACATCTGCAAAATTTTTAAATCCAACAACATGTCCAAGGCTATTAACAGGATCTTTCCAAGTTTCATATTGAACTGGACTACCTAAAGAATATGAGAAGTTTTGATAATATTCACTATCTTGTATTTTTTGAAGTTCTGTATTTAATTTACCAGTTTCTCTTCTAAAACCAGATCTTACTTCAGAATTTGAATCGATTTCATAGGTTGAATCGAATTTATTTGTTTGTTCAATGATCGCAATCGATTTAGATGATGATCCATTTATCAATTCATCAACACTGAAAGTATCATTTGAAAGAACCTTAAGATACTTGTTATTTTCATTCCATGCAACAACAGTTCCTTCTTTATCACCTGTGCTTACAGTTTCCCCTACACTAAATTGATTAGGTTTAATGTCTATATTAAATGATGCAATGTTTTCAAATGGTATCGCTTGTCCAGATGATGAAGGGCCACTAAAGATGCCTGGGCTTGTAACTGAAGAATCTAACTTATATGAGACAGTTGCATTTCCTCCGCCTGGATTTGTATTAACACCAGTAATTACAAATGGATCATAATTATAATCTGAAGAATTATATCCACTTCCTGTTGATCCAATTCCTATATTTTCTACATATAACTTATCACCTATCGTAAATGGATAAGTTGTTGAATCATATGTGCCTTCAAGAGTTAGTGCAACAACATTAGTTCCACTTGTAAATGATAAATTTTTAACTTTAATTCCATTATTGTTGTTAGTTGCAACTATTTTTGGATTGGTGTCATATAAAGAGTTTGTATTTCTAAGTATTCTTACCTCAGAAACTGATGTTCCTTGCAATTCTGATCTAGTAACAATTTCAGAATTGACTTGACCAGTAACTCTATCGATAACAATAATTCTTGGAGGTTCTAAGTAATTTTTACCACCAGAACTTATACCAATATTGGCAATAGTTGATAATCTATCTAATCTAAGAATTTGAGGTAATTGTACTGATGGTTGAATTGTTTTATCAGCAGAGTAATCAAAACCAATATTTTTAGTTGTATATCTTTTTAAGTTTCCAATATCTGTACTATTAAACCTTACAATTCCACCAACACCTTGAGTTGAAGCAATTGAAGTAACGACAGGTATTGAACGATAACCTCTACCCTTTGATACAAATTGAATTCTATTAATTGGCCCAGAAGCAGTTTTTGATGCGGTTTCATATTTTAAAATTACAGCTTCATTTTTTGTATATCCATCCTTTTCTGGTTGTTTAGGAATATTAAATGTAAATGTGGTACTTCCAATTCCAGTAATAGCATAAGTTCCATTATATTCACTTTCTCTTACACTTAAAGTTGAGAAATTATTTACGTCAGTATCTGTAATTGGATTTCTTTTACTATCAGCGTTAATATTTAAATTAACAGGTGTTAATCTATAGAATAACTCATCAGGAGTATTTTCTGTCAATGACAAATCAACTCGAGCGGTAGTTGTGACTCCAACAGTTCCAACACCAACAACTTGGAATCCACTATCTTCTTCATTGTTAAAATATGGATTTGTAAAATTAGGATCTCTGAAGAAATCTAAATCAAATATTTTTGTTTTCTTTCCAGAAACAACTTGTGTCAAAGAAGTATCCGATACTGCGAATCCAACTTTATATCCTTTGGTTACAGTAATAGGTGGGTTGACTAATGATATAGTATGACCAGAACCAGCAGATGTAATTGAAATTGTGCTTGGAACTAAAGTTTTAGATTTGAAATTAGTTTCACTTAACTTGAATGAGTTATCATCAATTCTAACTACAAAATATACATCATTATTGACTAATGGTGAGGCTGGGCTTGACGATTTGTATATAACTTTATCGCCAGTTTTAAATCCATGATTATTCAGAGTAATTACAGATGTATCTGTGTTAACATTAGATGCACCAAAACTTCTTGGATTTATAACAGTTCTCTTAGTTAAATCATCATATTGCACATTATATGAAGTTGATATGCCTGGTGTTAAAGATATTGATACAGAATCGTTTTGCAATAAATTATGATTTTCTTTACAAACAACTGTTCCTACAATTTTTTCAACAAAACCAGTAATCTCTTCTTTCTGTGGTGTAAAACTATGTTTTACTCCAGTTCCTTGACTACTAAAGAAAAGTTGATAAGCAGTAGATCCAATACCAGTTACTGATCCTGTTGATCCTATACCTAATGCATTAGTTGATATTCCTAAGAAGTTTTGTCCCAAATTAATTGCAAAAACGGGAGAGTTATTCGGAAGAACGAAAGTTCCTAGTCCGTTATAAACTCTTAGTGATGTTCCACCATTGTTAGAGTATAAAAGTTTTTCTCCTGTTTTGAATCCATGATCTTCTAAGAAAATTTGTTGAGTACGAACAAAAGTTGAAGTTATTCCACTTGGTCTCCCCGATCTTCTACCAGAAACACCGAATGTATATACAATTGTATTACCAACTCCAACTCCAGCTGTTGAACCAACTGAAACAGTTTCAACTGGATTAAAATAACGTGGAATATTAATGTTTGTTATGATATTAGTGTTTATTCCAACATTAAAACTAATTGATCTGTTTAAAGCAGTTACAGTTGCTCCAGCACTATGAGCTGTACCAAGAACTCCATCAAACTCTCGTTGAACTCTTACTTTTCCATTTACGTTATCAACATTCAAAACCAACATTCTTTCAGTTGATATACCTAAAATATCGTTTGAATTAATATTTCTAGGAGAAAAATCACCAGCTAAATCGATACTGGTCACAATTCCTGTAACACCTGTGGTTCCAACGCCAACGGTCAAATCAAATGTTGCAGTACTAAATCCAATACGATGTTGTCCATCAAGACTTCTAAGAGTATCTGTAGATAACCCAGATACATTAATAACATCACCAATTACTAAACCGTGAGGTTGAGATGAAAGTCCAATAACATTTCCAGTGCGATTATCATAACTAAAGACAATATTTTCAATTTTTACTATTGTGGATGCGATTGATACAATCTCTTTTCCATCAATAACTGATATTTTTGCAGAAAGACCGTTTCCAGAATCTAAGTTATTAATTAACAACTTTTCATTGACCTGATAACCAGATCCAGCGTTTAGTATTTCATATTGATTAATTTTGCCAGGCGAAGCATAATTAACTTCTATTTCCTGTAAAACTTTCTTTCTACTATCAAATATTCCCTCATATTCTGATCCAGCCGCATCAAGTTTGTATGGATTAGTATTTCTTGTCAAACTCAGAGTATTTAAATCAATATTTTGATTATTTGTTTCTACAAAGTTCCAATCATCTGGTTTTGCTGCATAATTGGCACCAATTAGATAGGGAAATACTGGTGATCTGAAGTTCTTAAATGTTCCACTAGTCTCATTCTCATTTGGGTTGATTGTGGAAAAATAAGCGTAAGTTCCTTTTGGATAATCTGGTGTAACACAATATCTTCCATTATTTTCATCTAAATCTCCATTTGCAAGATATTCATAATCTTCAATAAAGAATCCAAGTGGGAACGTATTAATTGGAGGCCCATTCTCTCTTGTTGTCTTAAGAGAATATCCAGATCTCATAATTCTTACAGTACCACCATCTTTACGATCATAACCATAAGGCCCGTAAATTGGATTTCCGTCATAAGCCCATCCTATGATTGGAGAATGATTAAGAGATACCTGTTCTGCGTTGTTTAGAATATTAAGATCATTTGATGTATAATCTATCGTTCCATCACTATTTTTTTGTTTTAATATTTTTCTTAATTCTCTAGGAACATAGAATGAAGTAAATTTAATTCCTTCATCATTATCACCTCTTGTTAAGAAACCATCATCTCCGTAGAAGATATCTTCATATCTTTTAACGTTATTAACTGCCCAAGATTTAATTTTTGGTAAGAATACAACACCAGAGCCAGGTATAACCTCTTGAACTCCAACTAAAGAAGTTGTATATCCAACACCACCATTTTTGATGGAAACTTCACTAACTCTTCCACCGCTAATCGATGAAACTACTTTTGCACCAACACCATCACCCAAAATAGTTAAATCTGGAGTGGATGTGTACTCATCACCAGAACGAGTTACAATTACAGATTGTATTTTTCCATTTGATACAATCGCCTTATATTCAGATGAAGAACCAGAAGAAACTCTAACGAGAGGTGGAATACTAAAGTTAAAGGTTGTTGGTGAACCATATCCAAGGCCAGGTCGTTCTACATTAATCGATGTTATTCTTCCTCTTACAATTGGATTTACAATCGCATGATAATTTTCTGGATGTGATGTATTAATACCAATTGTACCTTTTACATTAACTTTAATTGGTGGATAGTTAAATACATGTTCTCCAGAACCAATTGATGTTAATCCAACAAATTGTTTACTTAAATAATTTGCATTTGATAATGTAGTACCAATTCCAGCAGATGCTAATCTAAATTGACTATCATTTATTTTTAAAACATAATAATCTTGCTCAGTATCTAATCCCCCAATTGTAATTCCGATTCCTGTATGTGAATATTGAATAATTTCTCCATCTTCAAATCCATGATTTTCATATTCAATAAAATCTGAATATGTATTAATGCCAGTTGTAGGAACTAATCTTCTTTTATTTTCATAACCCTCGCCTGGATTATCAATAATAATATCACCCAAAATAAGTTTTTGATTGACACTTTGGAATCTCTGTGATCCATCAGCAAAACCTGTAATGTTGATAAGATTTGATTGCGTTAAAGCGTCATTCTTAGTATTAGCTAATTTAATTGTTGTTGCATTTGTTCTCGATACAAAATACACTGCTTCATCAACAAGTCTTTGATCTGGGTTATTTTGAATAAGAGTTGTAGTAATACCAGCACTTGCGATACCAATCGAACCAGTATTGAATGTTTTATAAATTACAGGTTCCCCATCTCTGAATTTATGGAAAGTTGAGAATCCAATCGTATCATTTGCGATGTTAATTGCATTACCTGTTGAAGACGCATCAAAATCAACGAAATGATCAATTTGTCTTAATCTTGGTCTTAGAATTGCATTCTTACCATTTCCTCCAGTAATTTCAATAACTGGTGGTTCTACATAGTCAAAACCAGAATCTTGAATATCAATTCTTTCAATTTGACCTTTTACAACAGCTGTTGCACTTACACCAGCACCAGCTAAACTCTCAACACTAACTTTTGGTGGATTAATAACATCATATCCAGATCCACCTTCCAAAACATCAATTGATTCAACGCCGCCAAAGAAAATAACATCACCAGATTTGTAATTTGTTATTTCTGTTCCATTTACCAATATTCCAGTTGTGCCTGGTATAGTTTCACGTTGACTACCATCAAATGTAGGATTTAATGAAACTCTTTTTAATAACTTTTGATGTTCTAATTTCTTATTTGCTAAATCTGGAACAGATATCTTAAAAGTTCCATCACCTGTAGCATCTACAAAGTTCTCATTAATTAAATCTGGTAATGAGTTTGCAAGACGTATATTATTAGAGTCGATACGACTTACATAATAATTTTTACCATTAATTAATTGACCAAGATATCCACTGGTTACATTAAATGTAACAACTTCTCCAGAATAGAACCCATGATCCGCTGCACCCTCTGTTACCTGTATCAACTGTATAACGTCGCCGCCAGTGGCGCCAGTCCACGTTACAGAACGGTCTGGTGCAACTATAGGTTCATTACCTAAACTTGGGATTGATGGTGAAGTAATGTAAGCACTCCCAGTTTTATCATCATAAACGTTTTGAACATCAACCGTATATTTGGTAATGTTATCATGAATAGGACTATTACCTCTTTTTACTTTTCTTCGTATAAATGCAATTGTAAACTCATTAATGCCAGGCAAATCACCCAATATAAATGTAGAACTACTAATTGTACTTAAAACTCTACCTAAACCAATCACATTTGAATTAGCGTCTAAAATTTCAACTGAATCCTCTTCTAGTAATTTGTGATCTGATTCTGTAACAATATTGAAACTACTTGATGATATTTTGGTAACTGTCTTTGGTGTTTGTTTTACAGTTGTATTATAAACCCAAGATCCAAAGTTAAAATCTTCAGAACTCTTATTAACACCAAATGTTCCAACACGAACTCTATCTCCCTTATTAAAATAGTAAGTTTCTTCTGGAATTGGAAAATCTTTAAGAACACCAGTGATTAAAACTTCAATTTTATTTGATCCACTTGCAAAAGAATATCCATATGCAACATTATTATATCTAACATCATCTCCAATACTTAAAGTGTCTACCATTGTAGACAAACCTACAAATTGATTAGTTGTTTTATTTGTATATGTTACAACTCCAGCAACACTTGCTGATGGTAATGATAAGGAACCACTTGTAGGGAATCCAACTGTAGTATCAACAGTAATTACAGTTGCGCCAATTGATACTGGATCAGTGATTCGAGTTCTGCCTGGAACTTTAAAATGTCCCTCAATTGAATCTTTTGATACACTTATTTGATAATAATGTTCTCCACCATATACAAAATCTTTAACATCAGATATCGCACCAGAAGCACCAAGGATATTTTTATCATTTTCGTCTAAATCTTGAAAAAGTGTAGATCCTTCTAAGTTTCTAGGATCTCCAGTGATTGATTTAACCACAAAATCCTGTGCAAAACCATAATCTGCATCAGATGGTTTGATTAAAAAATCAGATGGTCTAATAATATTGACTTCTTCACCATATAATGCTCGAAATAAAATTTTATATGACTCATCGGTTCCCTTTGTTTTATAAAAATCTTTAATTTGTCGAATAAACTTAACTTGATCTAAATCACTATCTAATTTTCTACTCTCAAACCCACTTGCAAAGGTTGTTTTAAGTTTACTGAAAAATTCACGAATAAAAAGATTTGATAAGTTATAAACTTTACTTCCACCAGTATGTGCAGCACCAATACTTGTATTGAATGATAATAGATCAGGCCTAGTTGGTTGATCCATATCATCAACACCACTAAACCCTCTTACACATCCTGTAAAGGAAGTAGATCCAATACCAGTGTATGTGATAATCTCATCATCTATTTTTAGTAATCCATACTTATTTGGATAACCTTTTGTAGTATCAACATAAATTATATCCGAATATGACTCAGTGTTTGTTGATAATCCTGTATATTCAGTAAGTGCAGCGCCAACATATGTTTGTAACTTAGTATATCTGTCAAGATTCTCTGCGATGTTTATAGATGCACCTTGATATTCTTGGGAGATATAATATTGTTTCATAAAATCCACAAAAAGTGGACTTTCTGACTGCACAAACTCAGGTAACTGATTTTCAATTACCTGATTTATTTCGACTCTTTGTATGGAGGTATCTATCATTAATATCCGCCAGAACCAGAACTATATGATCCACCACTACTAGTAGAAGTAGTGTTTGAACTTGATGATGTCATCGTGTTATTGTATGTGCCAGTTGACGAAGAACTAGTTGTTGACGTTGATGCAGCAGTTGATGGTAACACTGAATCAACAGTTGTAACTGCTGAATTTGAATTTCGAGTGTAGGTTGGTGTATAATAACTATGAACATGAACAAAACGAGATCCAGAAGTATTTTCACCAGAAGCTATTAAGTCTTGAACCATATTAATTGTTGTATTTGACATATCAAATTTTACATATAAGTCTCTTAAACCAACAATATCATTTGAATGAGGGATTGCTTGAATTTCAATCACATTATTTGCAATGACTGTAGAAAGTATGTTCACAGTATCTATAAGAACTTCTCCATGCATATAATCAACTGTCCCTGCATTTTTCTTAATTACAACTGGAGCTCCACCCTCCGTATATGTAAAGAAGAATATTCGACCTTTATCCTTATCAATAACTTCATCTGCAAGATAAACAGTTCCAACAACTCCTTGCATTGTAAAACCAGTCGAAACAACGTTATAAGATTTCTCTTGAACATGGAACATGTTACCAAAACATACTTCATATTGAGCAAACTTACCAATTTCTGATATTAAATTTCTTCTTATTAAGACTCTAGTGATATTTGATGTAATTGATGAGTCAACACTATCAATAAGACTCACCGCCTTACTATATTTAAATCTGCCACCAAATTTATTAATATCAATTGAACGAGAATATTGAGTTAATGCATTAGAAACACTTGTCTTTAAGTTTTCTGAGTCATCATTCAAATTAGGATTATAATACGCTGATGTTTGTAACTCAACATATAAGTACTTAAGATCGATAAACTCTGGCACAATTCCAGCAACTGCGTAACTTTTTAATTTTCTAATTAAATCTCTTTTTGTTTGATCTGAAAGAAAATCACCATTTCGAGGTTTAACTGAAATGAATACCTTTCCATAACGAGGTGGAGTCATTTCTTCACCACCATAAGCTGTCACAGACTCAACATTCGGGTAAATATAACCTAAAACTGATTCATAATCTGAAGATGTCACTGCACGGTACTGAGAAGAGTAAATTCGAGGTGCAAAATACTTAATTGACGTTATGGATTCAATCTCATCACCGTCTCTTGACTTTTCATCAGTCGAAACAAGTGATATAAGTCCAGAATTTATCGCACCACCGTCTTGATTTGTAATATTTCCTACAAAACTGAACTCAGAAGCACCATTTCCATCTTTTCCTTCAGTTACAATGTAAGAAACTGTAACAACGTTGTTATTTGATAACTTTTTACCAATTACATTGTCACCAAAAATCAATTCATACCTTTCATCTTCAATTTCTTGTAATAAGTAAGAAGATGAAGTTGATGTAATTCCAATAATGTTATCAATTTGTTTATATGTGACCGAAGATGTTGAAGATGAAGACGATTTAACCTTAACTTGAATGGTTGATGTATCAATAAACGAATTATCTAGAATATATCTCTGATTAAACAAGGAAGTATTAACAGTAAACTCTTGTGATACAAAATTACCTTCATAAATCTCAATATTATTAAATTCAGCAACTCCATTTACAACCGCAACTGTAATATTCTCTGGAATACAGAATATGTAATTTGTATTTGTACCAGAACCGTTACAAATGATACCAGAATTTAATGTAAGAGTTGAAGTCTCTGTTAGACCATCTACAATAAATGATACTCTTGCTCTTGCAGATCTACGAGATCTTGGAACGTAACCAATATTTCTTGCCAATGCAACAACATTCTCTCGAAGTGTAGCGGAATCGAGAAAACACTCATTTGCTGCCATATTGGTATTATAGGCAGTTGTGTATGTATTATATGCTAATGCGTCAATAATTATCGAAAGGTTAGACCCTTCAAAGTCATAATCAGTGAAATTTGTATTCGCCTTCAGATAATCTCTGATGGAGACTTTGATTTGATCAAAATCTAAATTAACGTATTGACCGAAAGCCATTATACTCTAGCTGGGAATAGGAGAACGTCTACTTCTTGTGTTGGAGAGGGAATACCAACGATATCGTATTGAACCGTACAATCCATTTCGTTTGTATCTGGTGCAACTGATACAGTTACCTCAATATTGTCAATTCTTGGTTCATAATTGAGTAAAGATGTTCTAATTTCATCTTGAATTCTAATCTCACTCAAATTTGTGTTCAAATCGAACAAAGATTCATTAATAACTGATCCAAAATTAGGTTCAAATGGTTTTTCACCAAGAATTGTAAAAATTATGTTCTTAACAGACCTTTTAATAGCGTCTTCATCACGAATTGCAATCACATCATTCGTCACAGGGTGACGTTTAAACGATAAATTGATATCTTTGAATGCTCTAGAAGCCACTATTTACACAATTAGTTTGCTGTTTTTATTTATACCACTTTTTTTATCTTTTTACGACACGAATTCGATATTTTTCAGAATCTAAAGCGTTAATAATGTATTTAGCACAAATTCTGGGGTCTTTTTCGCCGCAAGTGAAGAAATCTGCGTTCAAACGACCCAATTCAGGCCAAGTATGACAAGAAACATGACTTTCTGCTAATGCAAAAAGAGACGTAACACCACATGGACTGAATTTATGTGTATATTCATTTAATATTGTCATCTCCGACTTCAAAATAGCACGAGTGAAGATGTCACGAAGGAAATTTGGACTATTTAAGTCCTCAAAGTACCCATCGTAGACATCTAGTATCAGATGCTCACTCATTTCATCCCAATTCTGGTGCATCATCGATTGTAATATTCATTCCTTCAGTGTAATATCCTTCTGTAATGAAGTCATCGGTGATTAAATCAGTGCTTCCATAACTTACTTGGACATCAGATGCTCTTTCTTTCGATGTTTTCCAGAAATAATTGTCTTCTGAACCCAATCCATCACGATCATGACCATTCTCCACCTGATAATACACGGTTGATACCTTAAAATCGGGAATCTTAGGTGTCTCAGGAGTGATACTGTTATCATAGATACGCATTCTGTTGTTAGGATACAGTGCAAACTGACCATTATCCAATTCTAAGAGGTTATGAGACTTATGTTCCGCTGGTTGTTCACTGGTAGAGTAGTCGATGGCGTCTACATCAGAGTGATAATTATCTAAAGTGCAAATATATGTACCTGTCTGATTACCAAAGTCTCTTGTATAGACCTCATAGTGCATTGAACCGATGAATTGTTTCTGTACTGCAACAACGCCATAGTCCATACAGTTCCAAAACTGTAGATTATGTAACGTCATATCTGGATCGGGTAGCTCAGGAGAGGAGAGAAAAGCGCTTATCGGTAACTTATCAAACATTGCAGCATACTCTGGTAAATACGTTTCAAAGTAAAACGCACGGCCAGGAATACTCTTTGCAGAAACCCATACTCCTTTCACAAATTCACCATGACCACTCTTATGATCAGTCAAGTACTCTTTTCTCACCCATACCTCATAAGAAGGTAGATTGGTAATCAGTGTACTCATTTACCCTGACCCCGATAAGCTTTCTTCTTTGCATTTCGACTGGTTGCAGACAACTTGGTTCTTGCTGACTGTCCTTGTCTTGTCTTCTTGGGACGATGTTCAATCGTGGGTGTGCCTGGATTAAAACGAACTGCCATTACTTTGTCCTCCGATCACGATTTAAAGGAGATGCAAAATAATCTCGATTTGCAATGTATAATACTACAAGAGTGAGTAGAATACCAAAGAAACCAGCAATCAGTAATGGTGACTCTGGAATTTCATAAAAAGGAACTTCCATTACTTACCTTCCTCCATCATATCAATAACTTCAACTTCATCTGGATCGATTGCACCTTCAACACCCATGTCAAAGTTCTTGACTAATATCTGAAATGCATCGTATTTACCTGATTCACTCAACAAACCCTTGGAGAGTTCGCGCCCGTTATGAATCAATTTATATCTTCTAGGGAGACCTTGCGCCATAATAACTCCTATGAATGTGGATTATAAAACTGTAGGAATGCAAAGACTCCTACGATGAGAACAATAAAAACTATTCCGTACATTATATTACCCTCGTCTTCTCATGACCCACTCGTATTCGTGGATCGCACCATGTCACGATGCCCTTCTTCTTTGCATCTAAACAGAATGATACATCTTCTCCACACATATCCTGTACCTTACCACTATCAAAGACTTGCATCTTCGGAGCGAACCAAGGGTATTCAAGATTCTCGAATACACCATTCTTAATCAATACCCAACCAAAACCAGTATAATCAACAGTGAAAGGTTTTCTCTTCTTAGTAATCGACTCCACAGTCTCATGATTCATCACTCCGCCATTCTTTGCAAAGTCTTCTTCGTTCAACCAGTGTGCAAC
>CENP01124993.1_pt1 | contig 12937 bp, 9 predicted proteins | sample 361281 | NCBI WGS metagenome assembly CENP01 (sample SAMEA2591122, study PRJEB7988) | marine metagenome | biome: marine biome (ENVO:00000447); feature: deep chlorophyll maximum layer (ENVO:xxxxxxxx); material: saline water (ENVO:00002010), including plankton (ENVO:xxxxxxxx) | depth 70 m
AAAAGAGGATAATCCTCATCATGAGATTTATCTTGATAGCTGTACTTTGAAGAAAATTGCCAATTCTCTTTTAAAGGCTGAGAGTAGCTAAACTCAACACCATAATTCTCATAAAACTCATAGCCCGCATTAGCCCGATAGTTTTCAAGAACGATCTTATAACCATAAAGAGCTTGCGAGCCGGGCCAAACATAGCTTTGGCCAAAACTAATGCCATTGATACGGCCATTTTTCTGTCTGCCTGATTTAAAAATTTTTTCATCGCGATAGTAAGAAAAAAGCATGGAAGAGCCATCATCAAGTTGACCGCTGTAATCTAAAGAAATGCGGCCACTTTGCAAAATTTCTTCTCGATTGAGAACAACACGCAAAAGATTAATATTAGGACTAAACACTGGGTCTTCTAAATTAAAGAAAGAGAAATAATTTTCATCTAAATTAAAGTTTCTGCGAACTGAGAATACATTGCTCTGAATATCGAATTGAGTAAAAGTCTCAAATCTATCAGCGCCATAACTAAAAAAGTATTGAATATTATCACCGCGTGGATGATTGAGGTCCTGATCGACACTTAAAGAGTAGTTATATAAAGCCGATCGATCACCTTCTCTTTTGCTATCAGGATCGACCTCTAATAAAAAATCACCAATCTCGATAAAATCAGCATTAATGCCTGAGTTTCCATTGGTTGTATGTTTCCATCCCAGGCTTAAGTTTTGTTGCCATTGGAAAGGCTCTTCAGCGGAGACAATGGCCTCTAGAAATTGATCCACTCTGGCCTCAACTTCAGGCGGTGGATTAAACTCTTTAACGCTTTTTAAATAGTTGTTAGCCAAGGCATAAGCACCAAGACGGAAATATAAAACTCCAAGCTCTAATCTTATTCTTGGTAACTCTGAGTCATAAATCAGCATTTGCTCAAAGACCCCAATTGCACCCTCTAAATCTCCAACCAAAATAGAAATATTGGCGTATTTAAATAACAAAGAAAGATTGGTTGGGTCTTTAAATAACTGCTTAAAAATCTCTTCTTTTTCTTGCTGTGCTGCAGCCAGTTCTTCAGGATCAGTTAATGTTGGTTGAACGTTCTGCGCAGGTAAGCTTATGCACATAAAAGCACAGGCGATAATGAAAAATCCCCTAATTCTCATAATAATTTTTAGTCTTTATAAATTCTGTTTTTAAAAGATATAAACGTAAATATGGTGCTTATTTAAACATAAATGTGACAACTTATCATTTAATTATATATTCAGGGAACTAAGATGCTTCAGGGGTTATAATGCTGTCATGAAAAAATCAGAGCAAACAAAAGCCAAGCTTGTTGGTGCAGTTATAAATCTTATAAATAAAGGTCAAAAAATTTCTGTGGCAAGCATCTCAAAAGAGGCAAAAACAGCTTATGGCAGCTTTTACAGATATTTCAATAATCTTGATGAAATCCATGAGGCTGCAATTATTAATGTGGTCTTAGAGGTAGCTGCAAACCTTGAGAAAGAACTTGCAAAAGAATCATCAAATCTTTTTAAAATTTATTACGGTTGGTACATTGCCATCGATTTGTACAAAGATGTCTATACAGCTAACTGGCTCATTGAGCACCCTGCCAGTATTAATGAAGCATGGGTTCTTACTCATCCTATTACCTTCAGTTGGTTGCAAGAGGCAATTAAGCAAAAGGAAGAGCCGGAATTAAATGAAGAGAATTTAAGACACTTTAAAATGGCTTCATCTTATATCCACTGGACCTATCAAAATGCTTTGCGAGAATTACTTAGAGGCAGAAAAACAATTCATGTCTACTTGGATTTAATGAATTCAATTAATTTTCTAGATCTACCAAGAAAAACTCATAAAAAATATCTTAAAAAAGTTGCTGATTCTCTTTAAGCTTTTGAAAAACCTAGCGTGAAAAAAAACTATAAACAACTTACTCGATATGGTCTCTTAGCCTTTGCAATCTTTATAAGTTTTTTACCAATTCTTAATCCTTTACAAATTTTTAGCAGCTTACAAAATTATTCTTTTGATACATTCCAAAGGATTTTACCAAGGGAGGTCTACCCTGAGGACCCAGTTGTCATCATTGATATTGATGATCGTGCCCTTGCAGAAATTGGGCAGTGGCCTTGGTCAAGAAACCAATTAGCAAACCTTACCAATCAAGCGTATGCAGCGGCTGCCTTAGGTTTTGATATTGTCTTTGCAGAGCCCGATAGAACCAATCCAAAAAATTTAATAGCGAGCTATTCCCTCAATGAAGAGCTGACAAAAGAACTCATCGCACTTCCAAGTAACGATGAGCTATTTGCAGAAGCTATTGAAAACCATGGGACTGTGGTCTTAGGGCAAGCTTTAAACAACAAAGAAATTAACAATCCCTCTAAAGCTAAATTTGGCCTAGTCACTCAAGGCGATGATCCCAAACAATTTGTTACAAATTATCTTGGCGCACAAAGCAATATCAAACTTCTCGATACATCAGCCAAAGGTATTGGTTCAATGAGCATTGGTAATAATGATGCCATTGTGCGTCAATTGCCTACTTTTGAAAGCATTGGTGATCAACTGGTTCCCAGTCTTGCGCTTGAAATGACAAGAGTGGCTGTGGGCGCCTCAACTTTTCAGATTAAATCATCGAATGCCTCGAGCGAGGAAGCCTTTGGTGCTCAAACAGGGATCAATAATATCAAATTGGGCCCTCTCACTATTCCGACAACACCTGAAGGAAATGTATGGGTTTACTTTGCCCCTACCAAAAATATTCCTACAGTCTCTGCAGGGGATGTAATCTCAGGATTAATACCGCCTGAATTTTTTGAGGGCAAGGTTACACTTGTGGGCACGTCTGCTGCGGGCCTTCTCGATCTTCGATCTACCCCCACGGAAAAAAATATTCCTGGAGTTACAATCATTGCTCAATTTATTCAACAAATTTTTGCGAATGAATTTTTACAAAGACCAGACTGGCTTTTTGGCGCAGAGTTTCTTGCTGGTCTAGTGTTAGCGGTTCTGATTACTCTAAGCATTCAAGCCTTAGGTCCCATTGGTGGTTTAAGCATTTTAGTTGCAGGATCTGGCGGAATTATTGGTTCAAGTTATTATTTTTTTAAATCTAAATTATTTTTAGTTGATCCGATTTCGCCTTTAATCATTGCATTGAGCGTCTATGTTGCTGTTACCTTTTTTAATTTTCTATTTACTGAACTAGAGCGCAGCAGGGTTAGAGGCGCCTTTGCACAATATCTTTCCCCGGAAATGGTTAACCGCTTGGCAGAATCAAGCGAATCATTGGTTTTAGGTGGAGAAAGAAAAGAGATGACTTTTTTATTTTCGGATATAAGAGGTTTTACTAAAATTTCTGAGCAATATAAAGATGATCCTGAGGCCCTCACCCAGCTGATCAATCAATTGCTAACGGTTCTATCAAATTCAATCTTAGAGCATGGTGGCACCATTGATAAATACATGGGGGATTGCATCATGGCTTTTTGGAATGCTCCTACCGATCAAGTGGACCATCGGCAATTAGCCATTCAAGCAGCGCATTCAATGAATGAGGCTCTAGATGAATTCAATCTTAAGACAAAGGGAAATTTAGATTTTAAGCTTGAGATTGGCATTGGGATTAATTCTGGAAACTGCATTGTCGGCAACATGGGTTCTGATAAGCGTTTTGATTACACGGTGCTTGGTGATGCGGTGAACTTGGCATCCAGGCTTGAAAGTCAGTCATCTAATTATGGCTTGCACATGATTGTGGGTGAAAATACTTACATGGATGATTCAGCTTTCACTATGATTGAAATTGATAAAATTGCAGTTAAGGGTAAGACTTCTGCAGAGACAATCTTTACTTGCTTTAAACCAGAAATAAAATTTGCAGAAGGATTTCTAGACACGCACAATGTTTTTTTGCAAGAATACAGATCCCAGAACTGGGATGCAGCTAAATTGACAATTGGTGAATTAATGTCTTCTCCAAATGAGCTTGAACTATACTACAGACATATGGATGCAAGAATTGATGAGTATATTAAAAATCCACCAGCCACCGATTGGGAAGGAGTCTATGTTGCTACAAAAAAATAATTTTAAATACCTATCATTTTTTGTCATTTGCCTAAGTTCATTCAATCTTTTGGGCCAAGCCATTGTGAACATCGAGGATTTAAGACGCGAAGGCCAAATTGGTTTTTTCACAAGTATTAGCGCTAATCTCAATGCGTCTCGAGGCAATCGAGATAGAGATTTTTACTCTGCACAACTAAGATTTGATAATAACTCAGAAGATGCTGAGTCTTTTTTAATTCTCCAGCAAAGCGAAAGAAAATCTGATGATAAATCCATAGATGAATCTACCTTCATTCATGGGAGGTATATTTTAGTAGGTGATGAAGCTGTTAATTGGGAATTGTTTGCTCAATACAGCGAAAACCCTTTTCGAAATTATAAAAAAAGGTCAGTTCTTGGAGGTGGTTTAAGGTACGAGCTATCTAAGTCAGCTCGATTGGGTGCAGGCTTACTCAATGAAGATGAAACTGATCTTACTGGCCGATCTAAAACAACAGAACGTTTAGGCTTCTACCTGCATAATTCATTTGAGGTAGCAGAAAATATTTCTTTCAAGCCAACCCTATATTTTCAACCAAGCTTAGATGATTTTGAGAATGACTATAAAGCAAGTATGATCTTAGCCTTAGATTTTAAAGTAAATGAAAATTTTAATATAAAGATGCAGTATTCATCTTTTCATGACTCAGATCCGCCCTTGTTGGCTGAAAAGTCAGATGAATCAATCTCAACCATGTTTTCATACAACTTAAATTAATTATGGAAGGATTCATAGAAATTTTTACAAACGTTTGGGAAGAAGGCTTTTTGGGCATTGGCATAACTGAAATCATAGTCTCTATGCTCATATTCATAGCAGGAGCAATAAGCAGAGCCTTTTTTGTTGGCAGAGTTCTTAAATGGTTAGAAAAGCTTACTGCAAATACGGACTCTGAAGTGGATGATGTTTTGCTTGAGTCCCTAAAAAAACCTCTTGGATACATCCCCATGACGGTTGCACTCTACTTTATTGCTGTTTACTTGCCTCTTTCTGGCATGGCGGATACTTTTGCTACTAATATAGTTAAAGCAATGATTGCTTTTACTATATTTAGCGCTCTGGCAAATAGTATTTCTCCAATCTTTCAGGCATTTACTTCAAGTGCAGTATTAACAAAATCCATGACCATGTGGCTTGAAAGAGCTGCAAGAATTATTATTTGGATCATTGGCCTTGGTATTATTTTAGATATCTTTGGTATTCAAATTGGTCCGCTGGTTGCAGGCCTTGGTTTGTTCTCGGTGGCTGTTGCTCTTGGTGCTCAAGATTTATTTAAAAATCTTATTTCTGGGTTATTAATTATTGGAGAAAATAGGTTTCAACCAGGAGATCGAATTGAAGTGCCGGGCTCTCTCCATGGCATGGTTGAAGACATAGGATTTAGGTCAACACTTGTCAGGATGTTTGATACAGCTCCCATGTTGGTTCCAAACAAGGATCTCTCTGACGTAAAGGTTATCAATCATGGCAACATGGAGTACAGAAGAATTAGCTGGACTTTAAATCTAATCTATTCAACCACTCAGGAGCAATTAGCGAAAATTGGTGAGGAAATTACCAACTTTATAACTACTTCTGAAGAATTTATTAATAATCCCAATCAAGAGTCCTTTGCTAGAACTGAAGAGCTGGCTTCAAGTTCAATTGATATTAGGGTGCTGTGCTATACAGACCCAGTTGGTTTGACTGATTTCTCAAAAATTAAACAAAACCTAATTTTTGAAATTATTAAAATTGTTAGAAACAATGGTTCTGAATTTGCTTATCCTTCAACTTCTGTTTATGTAGAAAATACAGATCCTTTAAATATTGAAGACTACTCAACCGAGGGTTTGCAAGCAAAAGATATCTCTCATCAAGCTGCACCTGATAAGGGTGATGACTAATCTAAGCTTCTGTTAGAGACGCTTAGCTCTAATTCTTTAAACAGTCCAGGATGCTCTTCAGAGAGTTCTGCTAAGTCCGCCTTTGTTAACTCAAGTAACTTAGTATCGTCAGCCGCTGTAATGGTCGCATTGCGTGGCGCATTGCCAAGCAAGCCCATTTCTCCAAAATAATCACCAGCAACCAAATAAACAGGCTGATCAATTTCAACTTTCACTTTGCCATATTCAATGATAAACATTGAATCAGCCTCCTCGCCTTTAGAAAAAATAGTCTCATGCTCGCTGATTAAAACTACCTGAAGTTTTTCATTAATTTTACCTACTGCCCCAATGGGAAGTTCTTGAAATAATGGAACAGAAGCAATGGCTTCAAAACTTACTAAAAAATTCTTTTTCTGAATTTCTTCATAGTATGCAGAGGCAAGAATAGCAGCAGGCAAAGCAAACATTCCTATACCAACCAGCATGGTAAAACTTGCTAACAACTTGCCAAGATCTGTCATAGGCACAACATCACCATAACCCACAGTGGTTAAGGTCGCTATGCCCCACCACATGGTAGATGGAATACTACCAAAAACCTCTGGTTGCACCGAGGATTCTAAGAAATATATAAATGTTGAAACTACCAATAAAATAGAGATCACCATGATCTGTGATCCAAGCAAGGCGTTGCGTTGTTTAATAATTGTTTTAATCAAAGTGTTTGTTGGCAATAAAAATCTTGATTGACTAAAAATATCGAAGAGTCTAAATAATCGAAGAATTCTTAAATCATAGATCGAAAAAAATAAATGATTGATGAGAACCAGCCCATCAATTGAGAGTAAAAAGGATAGTTTTCGTTCAACGAAAATCCTTAAAAACAATTCAATGCCAAATATGCCTATCGAAATATAATAGAGCGTTTTTAATATAGGTTGATCAAGAACGAGATAACCTGCACTAGAAACTATTTGATGCAAGATATTGATAGCAATAACTGCTCCAAAAAACTTATTAAAAGTATCCAACATTTTTTTCATTAATAGATTATAACTTGAGTCTTTAATATGAAAAAACTTAACTCCATAATATTAATGATTAAATAAACCATTTATTTGGTAGGATGGACTTTTGAAGAAATCAATTAGAAGGTAAAAGTAAGTATGTCTGATCAAACTATTCTTGCAACCACTTTGGCTGTTCTGATGGGTTTGCTCATATGGGGCAAATGGCGTTATGACGGCGTCACTTTGGTTTGCTTGGCTTCACTAGTTTTGTTTGGGGTGGTGCCTGCAGAAAGTGCCTTTTCAGGCTTTGGACATCCTGCTGTTATAACGGTTGCGCTTGTGCTTTTAATCAGTAGAGGCTTGCAAGAAGCTGGAATGGTTAGTTTAGCAGGAAACTTGATATCTCGACTTACTCTTACAGAAAATCAATACATGATCATAATAATGGTTGTTGCAGCCTTTCTCTCTTCATTTATGAACAACATCGGGGCCATGGCTTTGTTGCTACCTATAACATTATCGTTGTGTCAAAAAATGGAATGGAATCCTTCAAAGTTCCTTATGCCTCTTGCCTTTGCAAGTATTCTTGGTGGCATGAACACGGTGATTGGGACTCCTCCAAATATTATCATTGCTCAATATAGGCAAGAATATACGGGCGTTGCTTTCAATTTCTTTGACTATTCATTTGTTGGATTAGCAGTAAGCATATTAGGTGTTTTATTTATAGCATTGATAGGCTTCAGGTTTGTAAAAGTTCGTGACAACACCAACGATGAAACTAGATTAATTGATTTAAAAAACTATCTGTTTGAAGTTACCGTCAAAGATGATAGTAAAGCTATTGGAATGCGTTTATCTGAAATAAAAAAAATGTCTGGACCTGAAACGGAAGTTCTTGGCGTTGTAAACGAAACAGGCGGTGTTTCAAGAGTTTCAATGGGGAAAAAAATTCAGCCTGGACAAATTTTAGTCATCAAGACGTCTCCAGATGACATTTCCTCTATTCAAGAAGCCTTAGGTTTTGAAATTGCAGATGACCTAGTCACAGTCAAAGAATCAGATTTAGCGGAGATTGAGGTCATGGTCACTGCAGGCTCCAGACTTGTTGGCAGGAAGCATGAATTTTTAAAAAGACTTGCCTCAGATGATCTTGCATTACTTGGGTTATGGAGACAAGGTGCAAAATTTAGAACCAGGCTTGCTAGAGAGGCATTTAAAATTGGAGATGTTTTACTGCTTGGAGTAAGGACCATTGATGATGAAGGAGTTAAGGAGAGAATAAAGCATTTAGGTTTGATGCCATTGATGGAAAGAGATCTTCAAACTATCCCAAGCAGAAGTAGATTATTAAAAAGCTTGATCTTTTTTGGACTAGCAATTGGTCTCACTGCATTTAATGTAATAGACATTGTGGTTGCATTTTTATTATGCGTCATAGCTTTTATATCTATCAAAGTTCTAAATGGAAATTTATACAGAAATATTGAATGGCCAGTTGTGGTCATGCTTGCCGCGATGATTCCAGTGGGGCAAGCGTTAGAGACATCTGGAATTTCTTTAAACATTGCAAACTTTATATCTGCTAGCACGGAAGGTATGGCTTTGCCTTGGTTAATCTTAATGGTGCTGGTCATTACAATGTTTGTGTCAGATATTGTAAATAATGCAGCTACTGCTGTAATTATGGCGCCTATTGCGGCAAATCTTGCCATACAAGTTGGTCAACCCGTTGAGCCCTTCCTAATGGCGGTTGCAGTTGGAGCTAGCTGCGCCTTTCTTTCTCCTATTGGGCACCAATGCAATACCTTGGTAATGGCTCCAGGAAATTATAAATTTGGAGATTATTGGCGACTCGGTCTTCCGCTTGAATGCGTGATCGTGGCTATCTCAATTCCAATGATTTTATTCGTTTGGACTTAAATGCTTAAACAATCTTAGAAATTAATCTACTTAATTCCACAGGATCTTCAAAAAATGAGAAATGCCCCACCTCATCCATCGTATAAGTTTGGCTTGGTACTATGTCTGTAAAATTTTCAACAGCCTTTAAATCAACGAGTCTATCTTTACTGCCAAGGATTATTGAAATCGGGATTTCTACATTTTTAATGTCATTTAAATCAAGCTCATAGTTATTGCAAGCATCTAAATCATCTAGCATCACTAAATCATCTGCCTCAGAGAAAGCATTCCTCATGCCAAGAAGTCTTCTGTATAGCCCATACTTAATAATGAAATTTGCAGCACCCCCATTCCCCACCTTGGCTTTCGCAAGCAAAGCATCGGCAACTCTTGTGGGGTAGATACTATTAACCAAAATAAGCTCTTTGGCTGCAAAGTTATGGTTAAGAACCATATCCAAAGCAATTAATCCTCCCATACTATGTCCACACAGAGTTAAATCTTTGAGGTCATACGCTGCTAGAGCATCTATTAAAAACTCGCCATAATATTCAATGCTGTTACTTGAGGATCCCTTTGACTCACCATGACCAGGGAGATCAATTATTAAAGGCTTGTTGTATTCTGAGTCAGATAATCGGATGGCTCTAACCAATCGATGATCCATACCTGCCCCTGCAATAAAGAGAATAGATTTTTTAGTTCTATCAATTGATTCAAAATTATGAAAATATGTTTCTGAGTTTTTCATTAGCTAGATCTATTGTAATTTAAGCCGATGATCAAGTTACATCAAATTAAACTTTAAAAGTTGGTAGACCCGAATGGACTCGAACCATCGACCTTCGCAATGTCAATGCGACGCTCTAACCAAAACTGAGCTACGGGTCTAAAATTTCAAATATTATACAGCTAGACAAATAATAAAATAAGTCTCAAATTATTTAGAGCAAGTGATTTTTTCTAGTTTAAAGAAAAGTAGTTTTGATTTTATTGAGAATTATATATATCAAAAAAATCTAATTTTAAGTTTAAGAAATTTGCATATTTTTTAAAGTACTGAAGAGCAAAAACTCTTGCAGGAAAAATTGAATAATCTCCATGCTCTATGCCCTTGATGTAATTAATATTTACAAATATTTCAGAGGCAACTTGAGATTCTGATAAAGAAAGCAACTGCCTTCGTTCTTTAAATAGTTTTCCAATTTTGCATGTATGCGCAGATCTCAGGCTTAGTCGATTATCTATTTCAGTTATTTGCATTTCTTCAAACTTTATTAATTAAGGTCGAACCTATAAGTATACATATTAATGATAAATTGTCATTTTTTTTACCCAATAAATTCAGGGCTGTGCTCTAAATAAGAATTAAAATAATTGAGAATTTAATCTATTGAAATGGATCTTTGAGTTAAAAACTCTTTGGTGTCCTCAAGGATGGCTTGAGTTTCTTGAGAATTATCTTTATCTAAGAGTTTTTCAAGTTCTGTCATCACTTTGCTCATAGAGCCCCATGGACCCTCTTCGTTCAAACGTTGAGTGATGAGTGATTGATACCTACTCATCATGTCCTCTGGAGCTGCTTGAGGATAAAACTGACAGATTAATCTTTCTGCAAATAATCGATGACGATCATCGGTAATATTTCGACAAATTTTGATCCTCTCTTCTGCTGAATCTATTCGATGAAAATCTGCCATGAGATCTTTATCTTCCCTTGACGGAAAGCCACCAGCATAAATCATTTGCTCAATATGCTCGTATTCATTATTCCAATTGTTGATTTTGTCAGCCATGGCTTGACTAACCAGTGATTGAAAATCTACATTGTCTCTGACTTGCTTCGCCCTGCCCTCCAAGACTGCAAAATCTATATCAAAAGCATGTTTGTCATCAATCAATGAGCTAGGGCAAATAGGTATTGTTTTATTAATCCCATATTTTTTAAAAGGGCCTGATTTTCCAGGTTTTTGAACCATGGAGTAGATTTCTTGTGTATCAAGATCAAAAACCTCTTCAGGTTCAAAGCTTAAATCAAAAAACATTAAGTCATTTGGCGCTTTGCTGCCACAAGGGACAACAGGATATCTAAAAACTTCTCGCCTGAAGACCTCTCCCAAGCCTAAAAAACCTGACTTTTGAACAGCTTCTTGAACCCCTGCTTTAGAAGAAATGCTGAGGAAGAAATCTAACAATTCAGGTTTTTTCCTATTAATAATTTTCAACAAAGAGATCATTAATTTACAATCTGCAATTGCATCATGGGCATCTCCGATTTCGATGTCATTAGCTTCAGCTAGTTCTGCCTGCTTCAAGCTAATGGCCGGCCCTCCATCGTAAAGCGGAATATTTAATAAATTAGGAGAAAAAGCAGCAATGTTATTCATCATCAACAAAAGATCTAAACGACTATTTCCATTGGTATTTGTTAGGTATGACTCAAATAGATTCCAATAAAACTGTCGTCGTACTAACTCTTCATCGTAAGCCATGCCATTAAAGGTAATGAAAACCCCTGGTTCATCAATAGTCCATTGGCGCCATTGGCGATTTATGTCTCGCATCATTTCATAATGAGACACATTAGAGTTAAACAGATGTGTTTTCTTATTAGTAACCATTGCCATTGGGTGAGGGATAGCCCAAGGCAAGGGAGCGCAACCTAGATTTTGCTCGTCTTGAATTTCTAGCTTACGATTTGCCTGAATAGATCCACACTGGAGTATTTGAGCAAAATCCTTAATTAAGCCAGTTGTCTCAGTATCGTAAAATATTAAGTTATTTGATGGCTGCACACTTAAGTGGGATATTTACCCAGCTCATGTCGTGCAACTGCTCTTCTATGAACTTCATCTGGTCCATCAGCAAGTCTTAGAGTTCGCATTCCGGCATACATTCTTGCTAGTGGGAAAACTTGAGATACGCCAGCACCGCCGTGCATTTGAATGGCTCGATCAATTACATCACAAACAATATTTGGCACAATCACTTTGATTTGGGCAATCTCACTTGCAGCCACCTTATTTCCAACAGTATCCATCATATGAGCTGCTTGTAATGTTAAGAGTCTGGCCATATTTAATTCAATTCTGGAATTAGCAATAATATCCATGTTGCCACCCAGCTGAGCTAGAGGTTTTCCGAAAGCTACTCTGCTTTGAGATCTCTCACACATCATTTGCAAAGCTCTTTCACCAAGACCTACAGCTCTCATGCAATGATGAATTCTACCTGGGCCTAAGCGACCTTGAGCAATTTCAAAACCTCTGCCTTCTCCTAAAATCATATTGCTCTTTGGAACTCTCACATTTGTAAATTTGAGATGAGCGTGCCCATGAGGAGCATCATCCCAACCAAAAACTTCCATCATCTTCCTTGTTTCAATGCCTTCTGCATCTGTAGGGACAAGAATCTGAGAATGTCTTTTATGTCTTGGGGAGTCAGGGTCTTGATCTGTAACACACATAAAAATAATGACTTTGCATCTTGGATCACCTGCTCCTGAAGTCCACCACTTTTCACCATTGATTACATATTCATCACCATCCAAAACAGCTGTTGCCGCCATGTTTGTTGCATCTGATGAAGCAACACCTGGCTCAGTCATGCCAAAGGCAGATCGTATTTCACCAGCAAGTAATGGCTTAAGCCATTGTTCTTTTTGTTCCTCAGTTCCATATCTTTCTAAAACTTCCATGTTGCCAGTATCAGGCGCAGAGCAATTAAAAACTTCTGATGCAATACCAACAGCTCCCATTTTTTCTGCTAAATGAGAGTATTCAAAATTACTTAAGCCAGTTCCGAACTCTCCCTCATAACCAGGCAAGAAAAAATTCCATAGCCCTTCAGCTTTTGCCTTGGCTTTCATCTCTTCCATGACTGGTGGTACACACCAGCGACCGCCCTCTTCTGTTTGTTGAGCATAAGTAGCCTCATTAGGTCTAATTTCAGCGTCTATAAATGTTTGAACTCTATCTAGGAACGTTTGAACCTCTGGCCTTAAATCTCTCATTGTTTTCCTCTTTTTAACTAATGTTATT